>Ga0268280_1000539_pt1 | contig 30755 bp, 36 predicted proteins | sample saktaG_9_FD_190139 | JGI IMG/M metagenome (GOLD analysis project Ga0268280, IMG submission 190139) | Saline water microbial communities from Sakinaw Lake, British Columbia, Canada - sak_2011_5_24_40m | ecosystem: Environmental > Aquatic > Non-marine Saline and Alkaline > Saline ...
CTCCCGCCGGGATTCGAACCCGGGTCTACGCCTTGAGAAGGCATTATACTTGGCCAACTATACGACGGGAGCATTGTTTCTTAAATTTTACAGTCTTTTTAAATGTTTATCATTAGAAAAACCTATTTCTTTTAAAAACTTATCAACATCTTCTTTACTAGAGATGCAAATATCTTCCCCCCTCATCACCTTAGATGGGTGAAAACCCAAACCAATCAAAGAAGTTCTAACATCATTCATCAAAGCAGGAATGTAACTAGTAAAACTAATTCTTAAATTTTTATTAGTCTTTTTAGAGATATAATAGATACACCCATCTGTATCAATCAAACCCCTTAAACAAGCCGCTAGATAACCCTTGTTCTCCAAAATCCAATCTGGAATTTTTTGATGATTTACCTTTTTATTACCTGAATTAATTCCTTTTTTCTTAACAAATTCAATTATTTTCTTACCATAAATAACTAGATGAATCCCATTAGTAGTTTTAGGCACTTTTATTCTTCCCCCTTCTCCAAATAGTCTATTTAATAGATTTGAAACATAATTTTCAAGATAGATTTTATCTTTTCTAAAATCGCCCGAGATATCGATGCAATAAACTCTTATTCTTGTACCAATTTTAGTTTCTTCTACATGTCCATCACCTAAGATAATTCCAAATAATTCTGCAAGTTCTTCACTTTCTTCAGGTTCTATAAAAGATTTTGTATTCCCTTTAGAATTTTTACCGCCCTTAACTCTCCCCCAATTATTATCTAATCTTTTAATAATAAATTTATCAAAATTAACCCTTACAATGTCACATAATTTTTTATAAACTTCTTCAGAGATATATTGATGCTCATGAAAGAGAGTATAACCAACATAATGCTCATTAAGTTCGAGTATTCTAGATAACTGTGCCCAAGTAAAATTAGATTTAGCCAGTTTAAACAATTCATTCTGTTTATCTTTTTCTAAAACAATTCTCATATTAATTTTAAGTAAAGGTGTAATATAAATATTTCCTTAGCCACTACACTACATAAATGTTACAAAAACTTCAACAGGTTATTAAAACGAAGACAAAAGTTATTCATATAAAACCAAACTATAAACTACACCTACAAAATGCTTAAATAGCCCCTAATACTTAAATTTCTATGATAGAAACAACGGTTTGCCCAAAATGTAATAATGCTGGAAATATAAGAGACAAAGATGGAACAGTTCATATTTGCTTTGATTGCCTTAGATCTGGCAGACTAGACCAACACGATAAAAAGATAAAGAGTGCTCAAGAACTAGGGATAAAATTATAGACTCAGAGTACTCCTGATACTATAATCTTCTAAGATTAAAATAAACACACCTCAAAAATAAAAATGACATTTTCAAATCTAACTGAATTAATTAAAGAAAGCTCGCCAATAATTATAACTATTTTCATAGTAGCAATTCTGATTATGATAGTTAATCTCTCCCTAAAAGTTATAAAAATATTATTATTAAAAAGAGCCAGGTCAAAAAGACAAGTATCAAATATAAAAATATTTACAAGAATTTTAAATGTAATATTAACAACCATCATTGTCTTATTTGGATTTTTTTCTTATATTGGTTCTTGGACAAGTCTGGGATTAGTAGCAGGATTATTAACTGCATCACTTGGTTTTGCACTTCAAAGACCAATAACAGGAGTAGCTGCTTGGATAATGGTTGTTCTAAAAAGACCGTTCATAGTTGGAGATTGGATTTGCTTAGGCGACGTAAGGGGCGAAGTCTATGATATTACTCTAACCCATATATATCTAAATGAAATAGGCGGAAAATTAGATAATAGTTTACATTCAGGTAGAAATGTAATGATTCCAAATCATATGCTTTTTGAACAAAACATCATTAATTATACTCTTACAAATGACTATGTTTTAGAAGAAGTTAGTTTTGATGTAACCTATGAAAGCGATTTAGATAAAGCAATTAAAATAGCTCAAGAAATAGCATCCAAATATCTAAAAGAACACTTGTTGCTTGGTAAAAGAGAAATAACCATAAGAGTGAAAATGGAAGCAAGCAGCATGAAGGTAAGAATATTATTCTACGCACCTGTAAAAGATGTTTATAGAATTTCAAGTGACATTACTAAAGAAATTTATGATAAAATCAAAAAAGATAAGAATGTGGAAATAGCTTACCCACATACAGAAATTGTTTTTAAGGATAAAAGGCTGTTTAGGAAATAAAAAATAAAAACAGATTAAAAAAATAGCCCTGCCAGGATTACTTCAAAATACACTTGTTTTGAAGTCTCAGAAAATTCCTAATTTTCTGTGCGTTCAAATCCTGTTTCTAAAAAAACCAAAAAAGAAATAGCCCCACCAGGATTCGAACCTGGGTCAACTGGCCCAGAACCAATTATACTTGACCGCTGTACTATGGGGCTTTATTCTTAAAGAAAGGTGATTTTCTAGATTTAAAAACATTTATAAACGCAATTTTTATCATAATCTTGTATACTATTACATATTAATCAAAAATGAAAAGATCATCAAGACGTTGGAAAAAGAAAGGCCAAATGCGCTGGAAGTGGCAGCGAAAGCGCCTAAATGAAGAAAAAAGAAAGAGAAAAGTACATAGAGCTCGTTCTAGATAAGCTCATATAAAACTTATATTTTTTAGAATAGCAATCTTTATAATGCCTTAAACTGGTATTTAACTATTAACAAGGAGAAATAAATAAAAGATGGTAGAAACACATTCAATCTGGACAGAAAAATATCGACCAATAAAATTCGAAGATGTCTTTGGACAAGATGAAATAGTAAAAAGAGTTAAAAATTTAACTAATTCTCTAAATATTCCGCATATGCTCTTTGCAGGAGCAGCAGGAACAGGAAAGTCTACTTTAGCTATTATAGTGGCTCGCGAGTTATTTAAAGAATATTGGAAGGAAAATTATTTAGAATTAAATGCAAGTGATGCTAGAGGGATTGATGTTATAAGACAAGAAGTAAAAAACTTTGCTAGAACAAGAAGCCTAGGAAGTGTTCCTTTCAAAATAATCTTTTTAGATGAAGCTGATGCATTAACAAAAGAAGCCCAACAAGCACTAAGAAGAACAATGGAAAATTACACCAGCACCTGCAGATTTATTTTATCCTGTAACTATTCTAGTAAGATTATTGACCCAATTCAATCGCGTTGCGTTGTTTTCCGTTTCAAGCTTCTAGAAAAAAAAGATGTCGAAAAAGTAATAAATAAAATAATCGAAAAAGAAAAGCTAGTTATAGATGAAAAGGGAATTCAAGCAATATATGAAGGAAGTGAAGGAGACTGCAGAAGAGCTATAAACCTAATACAAGCTTCTGCAAGCATTTCACCCAATATAACTGAAGAAATAGTGAATATTCTATTATCTAATGCAAAGCCAAAGGACATAAAAGTAGTTTTAGACTATGCTTTATCTGGAGACTTTGAAAAAGCCCGTGAAAAATTATTAGAAGTAATGCTTAAAGAATCAATCTCAGGAACAGATGTAATAAAAGGCATTCAAAAAGAAGTTTGGAGTCTAAATATTGATCCTGAATTAAAAGTAAAATTAACAGAAAAAATAGGTGAGATTGAATTTAGATTAGTAGAAGGTAGTGATGAGTTTGTTCAACTTCAGGCCCTATTAGCAAGTTTTGTTTTAGCAGGATTAGGTAAAAAAATAAGCTAATAAAATGGAAGAAATATATATTTTCTTAAATACTGAGGATATTGGAAAAAACAAAGAATTCTTAATGGCTCTTTGGAATTCAGATATTCAAGGATTATATAAACAATTTTCAAAGGGAAGGGAGATAATAACATTAAGTTTAGACGAATTTGTAGATAACATGCAAACCCCACCAGACCATAACCTGGACTCCACTAGGCTTGTAATAGCCCAAAAATCAACATTGTCTAAGACTGGAAGATTAATTAGATTTTTAGCATCTAATCAAAAAGGATTTGATGCAGAATACTGTTGTGATTCCACTCCAAGTAACCTCCTTAAAGTTGAAAAGCTTTTTCTTAGAACCTATGGCTCAGATGTAAATAGCTATCCTAATCAAACAAAACAACCACAATAAAATAAAATGACAGAACCATTATTTGAAAAATATCGTCCAAAAACATTCTCAGAAATAAAAGGCCAAGACCTAGCATTAGATAAAGTAAAAGCCTTTTTATCTAACTTTCATCGAGATATAACAAAGAAAAAAGCGATTCTACTTTACGGCCCTGCAGGAACAGGAAAAACAACAACTGCGGTTGTTGCGGCATTAGAACTAGGATTCGAATTATTTGAATTAAATGCTTCTGATTTAAGAAATAGAAAGAAGTTAGATGAAGTCTTAAAACCCTCTACATTACAGAAATCTTTATTTTCAAAAGGAAAAATAATTCTAGTTGATGAAGTAGATGGAGTAACTTCAACAGAATACGGTGGAATAGCAGAACTAATAGCTTTAATAGAAAAAACAAAATTCCCAATAATAATTACTTGCAATGATGTCTGGCAAACTAAGTTCAATTTATTAAGAAGTAGATGTGAGATGGTTGGAGTAAAAGAAGTAAGTTACAGCATCACTCTAGAAATAATCAAAGGAGTATGTAAAAAAGAAAATAAATTTATAACTGAAGACCTGATAAAAGAAATAGCCGCCAAATCTCGTGGAGACCTGAGAGCAGCCCTAAACGACTTGCAATCTGTAATGAATATCCAAGGAATGACTCTTGAAGAAATATCAGTACGTGAAAAATCTCAAGATATATTCAATGCATTAAGAGAATTATTTAAAGTAAGAACTAATCAAGAAACTCTTGATATCTATAATAATGTAGATATGGAATTAGATCAAATAAGCCTATGGGTCGAAGAGAACATATCTAAAGAATACCAGGGTGAAGAATTAGCAAAAGCAATAGATTCATTGAGCAGAGCAGATATTTTCAAAGGAAGAATATACAGACAACAATACTGGCGTTTTTTAGTCTATCAAAACTTTTTTTTGACAGCAGGCATTTCAAGTGCAAAGGGCCCAAAAAACCTATCTCCAAGATTTACAAAGTATAATCCACCATCAAGAATATTAAAAATTTGGATGTCTAATCAAAGAAACGCAAAGAAAAAAGCAATAGCGATGAAATATGCTGAACTAACACACACAAGTAAAAAACGAGCAATGAAAGACTTTAATTTAATTGCTGTAATGATAGATGACGAAGCAATAAGGGTAATGCAACTAGAAGAACCAGAAATAGATTTCTTAAAAGATAAACAGCAAGAAATTAGAGCAATAGCTCAAGCAAAATAATAGATAAAATTCTAGCCCCTAATTATAAGATAGATTATATAAGCCACATAAAAAAGAACAAATATTACTCCTTGCCATCTCTCTAGTTCATGTTTCTTACCTAAAAACATAAAAACAAAAAGTAAGATTGTAGCTCCTAACAGAACAGCCAAGTCAAATATTGCAAAAGTAGGTATCTTAATAGGAGTTATAATTGAACTTATACCTAATATCCAAAATATATTAAAAATATTACTACCTATAACATTTCCAATAGCCATATCCATATCACCCTTTAATCCAGCAGTAATAGAGGTAACCAGTTCGGGTAAAGAGGTTCCAATAGCAACGATGGTTAAAGAAATAAAATACTCACTCATACCAAATAGTTTTGCTAAAACAATAGCACCATCAACAACCCATTTACCGCCAAAATAAAGTGCAATAAAACCTCCAAGAATATAGATTATTATTTTAAAATAAGATAATTTTTTAATCTCAAGTTTATCATCTTGCATTTGGCTTCTATTTCTTCGAGCTAATTCTACAACATAATAAATAAATATGCTAAGGAATAAAAGTAAAATTACACCTTCAAATCTAAAAATTGAATCAGAAACAAGTTTATTCAACGTAAAACTACTAACAAATAAAAACAAAATTATTGCAGCCAAAAGTGAAAAAGGAATTTCTTTCCAAGTTGTAGAATGTTGCACCCTTAAATTCATAATAATTGCAGTAGCACCCAATATAAGGAGAATATTTGAGATATTACTCCCAACAATATTTCCAAAAGCTATATCCCCATTACCCCCCAAAGCAGCAATAACATTTACAACTAATTCGGGCATAGAAGTTCCAAAAGCTACAATAGTCAAACCAATCACTAATGTAGGTACTCTAAACTTTTTAGCAAGAGAAGAAGCACCATCAATAAGATAATCTGCTCCCTTAATCAAAAGAAAAATGCCAACAACAAATAAAATATATTCTAACATTTCAACATTTTAACCTCTATTTAATGAGTCAAACAATTGGCATTTATAATGGTTTCGTTTAGAATAAAAAATTCAAAAGATGATCCAAAACTTAAACCTTTGAGTTACACCCACACCATAAATTGTGTGGTTTAAGTTTATGGACATAAAACCTAATCAACAAGCACCACTAGTTGTTCCAGAAGTAGAACTAAGTACTTCTGAACAAGAATCAGGTGCATTATTAAATGCATTACAAACAGCAGTCTTATAAGACTCTGCGTCTCTTCCTGTATTAACTATAACATCCCCAATTACAAATGAAGGTGAACCAGTAACACCTAATTGCTGTGCTCTTGCTGCATCTTGCGCAATTAATGAATCGCCTTCTGTTGAAACGCAAGACATTATTTTTGTAGAATCGATTCCAAGAGTCTTCATTAAAGCAACAGCTTCTGTTTTATCGCAATCTTCTGTTCTTGAAGCACTACATTTAGGATAAATGTTATTAACAAAACTAATAGCATAATCCCAGTACCTAGCCTTATCATATTTTTGTATACAAGCTTGAATTTTATTTTCTTGAGTTTCAAAAGGGCCATGTCCGTCATAATATAAAACTACCTTAAACTCGGCAGAATCTCCAAGTAATTTTGCAACTTCTGCAAAAGGAGAAAGTGCAGTAACTCCATATGGGCAATATGACCATATGAATAACTCAGTAACCGGCTTATCACTTTTAGGAACATTAGCAGGAGTATCTACAGCCTGGCCAGTAATACTATTATCTCCAGCAGAAATTATTTCTTCTGCACCAGCTAAAAAGTATTTTCCATCTTTAGTAATATAAACCGGTATTTCTTGTCCTTGATAACTTACATTAACCTCATAAATACTGCCCATACTTGAAACTGCAATTAAAGCAACTCCACCACCTGTTTTTTCATTTAAATAAGAAACAAGAGTATTAGCTGCTTTTGTCTTTGACATCGAACCACTTACTAACACAAGAAGCATAACAATAACAACAATAGCAAGAACAACACTAACAGTCATCCAAACATTAGTTTTATTTTTAAAAAACTTTGCAACTTTTTTCTTTTCTTTAACAATTTCTTTTTCTAAGCTTGCCATGAAAAGATAATATAAAGTTAGTTTAAAAACCTTATGCATTACGGATTTATTTTACATATTTTATCCTAAAAAACCTTAAAATAAAAAAAGATTAATAAAAGATTAATAAGAAACAATTAAAAACATGCTAGAACATATTATACAAGAAAAAGATGGCATACGATATTATTATAGGGAGAGATAAATCCGATATAAAGAAATTTGGTAATCGTGGACTAGTTTTCATAGGTAAAGGTTATGTAACAATGGGAAACTATACTTCTTTATCAAATAACATTTGGTTAGATGTTGCTCGAAGCCATGTAATCATGATTGCAGGAAAGAGAGGTTCAGGTAAATCTTATACTCTAGCTGCAATAGCAGAAGAACTATGTGATCTAGAAAAAGATATTGCCCAAAATATTGCTCCACTAATATTTGATACAATGGGAATCTTTTGGACAATGAAATACAAAAATGAAAAAGAAACAGAGCTCCTACAGGAATGGGATTTAAAACCAAAAAATCTTCCAGTTAACATTTGGGTCCCCTACGGATTTTATAAAGAATATGAATCAAGAAACATTCCGGTAGATAATGCTTTTGCAATAAAACCCTCAGAATTAAATGCAGAAGATTGGCTGTCTGTATTCAATATAGATATTACAAATGAAAATGGAATTCTTATACAAAAAGTACTAGCTGGATTAAAGGAGCTTGAAAGGGATTTTGATATTGATACTATAACAGAAGCAATTCAAAATGAAACAGCCGAAGAAAAAATAAAGAATGGAGCAATATCTTTATTTCAAGCAGCAAAAAGTTGGGGTGTTTTTGCACAAAGAGGACAAAAGGGAACAAAAATATCTGAATTAATTGAAGCAGGAAAAACAAATATTTTAGATATTAGTTGTTATTCTTCAATTGGTAGATTTAATGTTCGAGCCCTTGTAATAGGATTGGTTTGTAAAAGATTATTTACTGAAAGAATGCTTGAAAGAAAAAAAGAGGAAATGTTAGCATTAGAACATGGGCAAGATTATCTAAATCAAAAAAAGAAACAAAATCCATTAGTATGGATTTTTATTGATGAGGCTCATGAATTCTTACCAAAAGAAAATCAAGAAAAAACAGCCGCAAGTGACGCATTAATACAAATTTTAAGAGAAGGAAGACAACCAGGAATTAGTTTAGTTATGGCAACCCAACAACCAGGCGTAATCCATAGAGATGCAATGACCCAATCAGATATTGTAATAAGCCATAGATTAACAGCCCAGCCAGATATTGAAGCACTAAACTCAATTATGCAAACATATCTCCTAGAGTCTATTAGGCAATCCATGTCTGATCTTCCAGGTTTAAAGGGTTCTGCTATTATTTTAGACGATAATAGTGAAAGAATCTATCCTATCCGTGTCAGACCAAGATTTACCTGGCATGGTGGTGAGACACCTAGCGCAATTAATGTTAAGAAAAAGGTTTAATTAAAAGTTAATTGAAATTAGTTTAGATAAAAATAAAATCAAGAATTCTAAATAAAAGAACTCATCAATAAATAGTTAAAAAACAGAAAAGCCAAAGCTTTAAAAACCCTTATTTTTATCTAATTCTATAAGGTTCTAGGAGTTTTTACATAGAAAAAAGGTGTTAAGGTTAGAACCGTATAAAAATCCAAGAAATAAGATAAATCAAGAGTAAATAAAAAAACATAAAAATAAAATGGAAGAAAAATATTTAACAGAAGGAGAAGCAGGAATAGCTATTGCCAGATTAGACTCTCGTGGTTTAAAAATTAGAGAAATGGGCCTACATTATGATTTTAGCGAAGCAAGAAGTGCTTGGTTAAGACATTCTGATCTAAAGGACTACTTACCCCAAATAAATTCTATATGTCAACAAGTAGGAGTTTAAAATGATTGCAACGAGATCAAGTTCAAGATTAGAAAAACTACATCACGATACACACAGAAATAGGGCAGCAGCAAAAGGACTAATCCCCATACCTTCAGATTCTAACGGAGTAGAACAAACAAGAATTGTACATGACTTAATGGGAATTACTAGAATAAGTGAATATCTAGGTGCAATTGCAAACAATCCGCTTATGGAAGATCCTAACTTTAAAGAAAATTATGATGCTGTTCTAGCCTGGACTCAAACAAAACCAGGAGAAAGAAAGCCGATAGGTTACAATGGAACTTATTTAGCCTTAAGAGCACTGACAGACAAGATTCCTTTTGAAGCAGTAAGATAATTATTTAGAATAAATAAGGCAAGTAATAAAAATTCTTCAATTTAGTACTTTTATCTCAATTCTATATCTATGTTCAAAAGGTGCAATATCTCCTGCTTCCCTACAACTTGTTATTTTAATTTTTCTACCAAGTTGCTTAGCTTGTTTTTCAAGCTCAGAAAGCATTTCTTTTTGCTTTGATTCAGGAGAAAAACCGTAATAGATAATTATCGAGTTTTTCTTAGCAACCATTAGCCCTTCACGTAAAAAAGTCTCCTTTAGATTTGGCCTAGCCATAATAATAAAATCAAACGATAAAGGCACGAAGTTTCCCTTAACGCTTAACCCTCCTTTTTTTATTACTCTTTTAACATCCCCGCCAACAATTTCAACATTACTTACTTTATTTAATAAAACATTCTCTTTAGCATACTTATTACATTCTTTTCCAAGCTCAACACTTACAATTTTTCCGGACTTGTCTCCAAAAAACTTAGAGATTATAATAGAAAAAGGAGCAACTCCTGCAAACATCACAAGAATCTTTGGCTTTTTAATTTTAGATTTGGCAGATAATTTAGCTATAAGTTTAGCAATCTCTATCCTCTCATTCGAAAGCCTAGGAGAAAAATAGCACGTTTCTACATTAAGTTTAAATTTACATCCACTTTCAACATAAATTGTCTCTTTTTTATTTTCTCCAATTAAGAAATTAGTCTTAATTGTTCTTAATCTTCCAGAAACCTTATTTGCTTTTTCAAGAACAGTTTTAACTCCTTTATATTGTTGCATTAATTCATTGGCTCTAACAATCTTTTCTTCCTTGCTAGTACCATCATTAAACTTAACAATTGCTATATCTCCAAGAATATCATAATTTGCCATGTGAAGCTTTACCTCCTAAAACGAACAGTCTGAAAATAGAATTTTCAGAATCTAAAAAATCTGCAGCCCTCGAACCCGAAGGGTAATATGATTCTTTAACCATCTTTTAATTAGAATGAATAATGAAACCTCTGTTCATAATCTTTATGTTTAGACCATTCGAGAATCATGCTAATAATTGAAATTTCATCTTGCTTAATCGTATAAATAAGTCTCCAAGCATTAGGCAAATCATATTTCCATAAATTAGTTAAATCATATTTAAAATAACTTTTAGGCCATAATTTCTTAGCTAATTTAGAACCACAAGTAGGATTTTTTTTAATATCCTCAAACGCCCTATTCAAAAAATTAAAAAGTTGTTTATCTTCAAAACTACCTTTTTGAAGTTCTTTATAAGCTTCCTTTAAAGAAACATTTGCAAAAGCTACATTAACTGCTTTATTCATTTTATTATTAATCCCTCTTTTTGAAGTCTTCTTATTGTTACAGGATCCCAAGTCCAAATTATGCAACCACCCTTATTAATTAATATCTTCCCTGAATTTGCTAAATAATCTAGAATTAAAAGAAAAGTTTGGTACATCATTTTTCTTGGAAGTTTCTTCCATAACTGGTATTTACCACATTCCTGACTATGTTTCTTAATAGTTTTCTCTACCATTATCACGCTTTCCAGGGTGGGGCTATGTAAAATAAGCTTATTTTCCATGTTATATATACTTATATAAGAGTATATTTAAACCTTTCCATTAAAACCCGAAATTAACAATTCAAAATCCAAGAAACCTTTATAAATACCAAACCCTAAATAGAACTATAAAAAGAGGAAAGTAAGTAATAAACTACTGAATAAAAAAAAGTATGGGAAAAGCATTTGGTTACGCATCAGCAATTATAGGGATTATAATAATTATTTTCAGTAAAAAAATAGCAGCCCTAAGTTTTTTAAGTAGTCTTTCCAAAATCAATATTTATACAAGTGTATTGGGCGTAGCTCTTGTTGTTGTAGGAGTTATATTCATGATGGATAAGTCTTCTTCTTCCTATAATGTAAAGCACGCCTCAGAAGAAGTACCAATCTATGAAGGCGAAGGTAAAAAGAAAAAGATAGTTGGTTATAAACGAGCTAAATGACTTAAGTAAAATTAAAAATAGAATAATAAGTAATTTAGCGAGAAGGGCAAAATAGTTCAAGCAAACTAATATATTCTAACGAACAATTTCGCGAGAAGAGCTAAGTAATCAGCAAGAAGAACCAAATAGAATAGAAAATATATTAAATAATTCTAATACTAAATAATTAAAACCCTAATTAATCCCAAGTCGAAGTATCTGCTGTTTCAGATTCATCATAACCGGCTTTTACGGCCTTTGCTTCTTCAATAGTTTCCTTAACATCATCAAGATTAGGAACATTTGGACCTTTACCTTTTCCTTTAACAATCTGATTCAATGCATTCTCTTCCCTTTTCTTATTGATGTATCTGCCTAAATAATCAAATAATCCAATAATTACTGCACAGGCAACAAAGAAACCAATAATAATCCATTTATTATTAAGTAGAAAAACTATCTTAGGAACAACTAATTTCATTACCCCACCAGCAACAGCAATTACAGTTATTAAAAAACCAACTGCTAATGAGAGTAAAAAGTTTCTAAAAGCAACATTTAAACCATTAGTAAAAAAGGTAAGTAAAATCAAAGCAAGGATAAATGCAACAAAGAACTCTAAGAAAGGAGAAAATTCATAACCACAAAAAACTCTAAGTATAGGATTAACAACCAAAAGTACTGGACCAAAAAAAGTGTTATTTGTAGCAACTTTCTTCCATTCCCTAATTAAATATTCCCTAGAAACATTTGCAAGTTCTTCAGGTGTTTCAGGAACATTATCCGGATTTATACCAATTCCAAGGGGATCTTCAGTATTACCTGGATCAATTACATTTCCAGTCAAACTCGGATTAGTAAAGTAGCCTATAAGAAACAACAAAATAAAAATAAGCAGCAGAACAGCTAAGGTTATCCAAAATTTCCGGACATATTGTTTCCGAAGACCTTTATCAAAAACCCCCGAGAGTTCATTTTTAATATCTTTAGAAACAACTTTACCAGCCCTTCTCTTTTTAGATTTCATAGAAACAACACGAATAAGAAGTTTAAAAACTTAATTAAAATTCAGGTTCTGAATCATGAATGCCACCCTTATGATAGCCCTGATCAATTCCTTCTAATTTTTTTTCAATTAATGCTAATTCTTTAGCAGTTTTACCAGCCTGTATAGCCTTATCTATAAACCTTTTTTTTCTAAAAAGTGGTAAAAGCGTTTCAGTTGTTCCAGAAATTAATATAAAAGTAAAATAAGTAATCCCCAAACTTACACTATGAAAAGCGTAAGTAAAAATTAAATGATAAGTAACCGCTAAAATTACCCATACCGAAAATTTTACGAACATACGAGAAGTAAAACTATTCCCGGGCCTAAAATTCTTCATAAAACCATAAATCGCAAATAATGGAAGTACCCCAATCAAAAATGCACTCGCTGCAACAGGCGAAGGTGAAATATACTGTTCAATTATTATAGGAGTTAATGAGCGAGAAGCTATAGCCGAAACTAAAGCCGCAACACCAAAAGCCAAAAACCCATTACTAAATGCTTGAGTTAAAGCTCGCGTACCGATTATTAAAACAAGCAAGAACATTGCAAAAGCAATAGCAGATTGATCCTCACTGAGCCCCGTCGAAGCAGGAACAACTAAGGTTTTAACAAAATTAAAAGAATCTAAAATAAGTTGCCCTACATTGCCCCATTCATTAGGATTTAAACCAATATTTGAAATAAATCGAGTAATACCACTATCTTCTGAAATTTGAGCATACATACTCAAAGCAGCGATGAATATAACAAGTGAAGCTAAAGCAATTGCTAAACCAACACCAACACCCCCCGTACCTTCTCCTTTTTTGTTCATACGCTTCTTAAGAACCTGGGCTTTATAAATATTTCTTTAATTTAAAGCAATAAAATAAAAACCCTAAAAATAAGAAAAACCCAAGCGAGAACGAAAAACATAAATATTTAAAAGCCTAAAGAATATAATACTATCATGAAAAAGAGTGTAATGATGTTTCTAGCAGGTTTTATTCTAGTTATAACAGCATTACAATTTGTTTCAGCCTATAATTCTTTTTATATTGACTTACGACAAGGATCATGGCAAGTTATTCAAGGAATCCAAGATTTTGCAACTCCTTTCTTTACAGTATTACTAGATACAGGTTATGACCAATACTTTTTCTCAAAAGTTTTGTTATTAATATTGTTATTTGCTGTTTTAATGACTATTCTTGAAAAGGTTCCAATCTTCGAAGGAAAGAGTGGAATAAAATTTATTGTTTCTTTTACAATTTCAGTAGTAAGTTTACGTTATATTGGAGAAACACAATTAATAGAAGGAATCATATTACCCTATGGAGTTCTAGCGATTGCGATTTATAACGCCCTTGTTCTTTTAATATTTGGATATTTTATACACGATGCAGTAAAAAGTCCTGGCGGAAGAAGATTAGGTTGGGGACTTTACTTAGCTATCTTTGTGGGTATATGGTATGATCGATATGAAAGTTTAACACCTGGAGCAAATCGAGCCTATGCTCTCTTTGCATTAATTATTGCTCTAAGTATTCTATTAGATCCAGTAATACAAAGATATATTGGTATAAGTTCTATAAGAGAAGCAAGAAGAAAAAGCATAATTAGACAAATAGAACATGCTCAAGCAGAAATAAACTATTTGACTCATAATGGGGCAGGTCCTAATTCTGAGACAGTAAAGGGATTACAAAAAAAGATAGATAAATTATCTAGATCTAAATGGGTTTAAACTCCAAAAAAATAATTAAACAAAATTAATCAAAACAAAGTCCTCTGCTTCTTTTGTTCATTCAATTCTCTAATCTTATTAAACTGACTTTCAATCCTCTCCTCGCTAAAATCTCTAGCAAGCATAATCTCTTTAACACGCGAGAAATTAAATTTGCCAAACTCAATTTTATAATTCTTATCAATTGAAGGATTTTTCATTAATTCAAATATCTCGTGCCAATTAAAATCAAGACTATACTTACCTTCTGAGATAGTTAAAACAGCTTCAAAAATAGCTTCGGGAGTTTTATTTTCCTTAACAAGTTTAAGAGCTTTCTTTGGTCCAATTCCCTTTACACCGCCAGGGTTATAATCAGTACCACAAAGTATACCAATACAAATTAATTGTTCTTGATTTATCTCAAGCTCTGTAAGCACTTCCTTAAGGGTAATTAACTGCGGACTTATTTCAACATAGCCGCTTGAAGTTTTTCTTTTCTTAGCAAGTGTTAAATTCTGAATGAGCTTTGGAGCTTCAAACAACAAGCAATCATAATCTTGACTAGCAATAGCATAAACCTCATCCTCTTGTTTAGAAATATAACTTGCTTGTGATTCTCCTTCTCCAGGAGCTTGAATAACACAAATACCCATTGCCTCAAGTAATTCTTTACTCTCTTCAATTTTTTGATTATCAAGATGTGTAAGTTGTTTTGCATATTTACCCATACCTTCTAAATCTTCTTCACCAAGTGCTTGCTCGTATTTTTCCTGAGCTAAATGTTTTGCTTCAAGTCTTTTTTCTTGAGTTGCTTTTTTTAATTCCGGATGTTTACCATCAAAAACATAAATTAATTTTATACCTTCTTGCATTAAATTAATATTCCTATAAAATAAACCAGATAGATGACTAGTAACTCTACCCTGCGAGTCTTGTAAAGGTGTTCCGTCTTGTTGTCTAATAGTACTCAAAAACTGGTAAATAACATTAAAAGCGTCAACCGCAAGTGTTTTACCTTTCAAACTTTCAATTGTTATCTCTTTCTTAGGAATAATATCAGATATTTGCAAACCCATGAAAAAACAGGGAAACGCAAATATTTAAAACTAACCAATGCCATAAAACACTATGAAAAAAAGAGAAAAGATTCTTATCACAATAAGTTTAATTGCATTAATCCTATTTGCATTAATCCTATTAGATATAATAACTAATGGCCCACTAACATTATTAGATATAAAAATAAATCACCTAATTCCCCTAATACAAATTTCAAGTTTAATAACATTATCAAAAATAATTGGAATAGTCCTAGACCCCGAACCAATGATAATTTTTGGGATTTTACTATCTGGAGTTCTATGGTTAGTATATTCGAAAAAAGAATCTTATTTCTTATTTTTATCCATGTTATTTTCAGGAGCATTAGTTTTAGCCATAAAAGAAACAGTAAGAATTGCAAGACCAGAAAACTCATTAGTGGAAAATACTCTTCTGTCTTTTCCAAGCGGACATACTGCAATAAGCATTGTTTTACTAGGCATACTTTGCTATTGGATGTTCAAAAGTAATAAATCAAGAAAAGCAAAATCAATTACCTTGACTGCAGCTATACTAATATCTTTAATTATTGGCCTTTCAAGACTTTATTTAAATGCACATTGGTTTAGTGATGTTTTAGCAGGATTGTGTTTAGGAACATTTATTTTAACAACCGGCTTTATTTTAAAAGAAAAATTTCTAAATAAAAATTATTAAATAATCAAGTAGCCCAATAGAATTTTAATAGAAGCTTAATAAAGATTCAATAGTGTTCTTCAAGTCCAAGTGCATGAATTATTTCTTTTGTAGTATAATTAACATCAAGTTCTAAACCAAATTCCCTAGCAGCACTGATATCTACAGAAGAAGTAATAGGGGGTTGAAAAGCCAGACCAACACGATTAATTAAGTTTTCACAAATTTGTCTTTTTTTAGGAGGGCACGCCACACAAATAAAGTCGGGCCTATCTGCAATCAATCTTATCAACTTAGAAGAATCAGCTAAAAGTTTTCTCAAATCATCATATCCTATTTTCATAAAGGGGTCTTCGGGGGAATTAACATAAGGAACCCAGCTTGTTCTTTGCCCATTTTCTTCAGCACAAGGATCTTCACTTAATTCTCTAAAAAACTGTTCCCTAGTCACTTTATGAACATACTGTAGAGGTTTCAAGTGATGTCCTCTTAATTCAACAACATCAGAAGAAGCCATGTTATTTCTCTCCAGCTTGTAACTGTTCCTCATAAATTCTAAGAACTTCTTGAGGATTTTCTTCAGAAGCATCTCCTTTAAAACCAGTATTGATTACTTTCACTCTTGTAGAATCCATACCAGAACCTAAAACTTTAATATCTAATCCACAAAGTCCTGTTTCAGCTAAAATCTCTCTTAAATCACCAAGACAATCTTCTAACCATCCTTCTCTTAGTTCATGACTATTATCATAAACACAACCATCAACACATAAACGTCTATCAAAGAAACCAGCATATCTTAAAACTTCTTGTCTTCCATCACCAAATCCACGAACAGTTTCATAACCTATTCTTCCCTCTATAGAAGGGTAATTTGGAAGGATATCTCTAAAAAAACAGGCCATTTCTTCAGGCATAATCTCTGAATTCTTTTTTTCTGGCATAATTTTAAAGAGAATGAATGTATTTAAACCTTTCTATTATGTTACTCCTTAATAGTAACATAAAGAATTAAACAAACAAAAAGATAGTTAAAAATCCAACCCAAGTTTTAAATAACAACAAAGCCATATAAAAAAATGAAAGGATTTATTGTTTACCCAAGCTATGAAAATATAGATAATATAACCTATGTTCAATTATTTGGTAGACTAGAAAATGGAGAAAGCTTTGTAACTCTCAATAAATTTCAGCCCTATTTTTATATTAAGGCTGCTGATTTAAAAAAATGCAAAAGAACCATTGCAAAAGAAAAAGCAGAAACCCAAGATACAAACAAAACAGATTTTAAAAAAGAAAAGGTCATAAAAATCATTTCTCTTAACCAAGAACAACAAAACAAACTTTCCAAGGAACTTCATGAGGCAGGAATAAAAACCTACGAGTCAGATATAAAACCCCATTTTAGATTTATGTTTGATAAAGACATCCTAGGCCATATAGAAATTGATGGAGAATATGAACTAGGTGATAGAGTTAATAAGATTTACAGAAATCCAGACATAACTCCTGTTGAAGAAAGCAAAAAAAAGCCAGTAAAACTAAAAATTGCTTCAATAGATATAGAATCGTCCGGAGATGCTAATTCCCTATACTGTATAGGCATTTATTCGAATATCCAAGGAAAAGAATATAAAAAGAATTTTATGGTAACAAACAAAAAACTAGACCATACTATTTCTTGCAAAGACGAAGAAGAATGTTTAGAAAAATTTAAACAGGAATTAATCGACATGGACCCAGATATTATAACTGGTTGGAATTTAATTGATTTTGACTTTGCACTTTTAAAGAAATTATTTGAAAAACATAAAATAAAATTTGATTTAGGAAGAAATAACAATAACTCTAGACTAAGAGTAGAAGAAAACTTTTTTAGAAATTCCACAATGGACATCTCAGGAAGACTTGTTCTAGATGGTTTAAACTTTATACGTGACCCATTCATAAAAGAAGCACCCTCTATAAAAAATACAAAATTTGATAATTATACTTTAGAAGAAGTTTCTCAACAAATCCTTAAAAGAACTAAACTAATAAAAGGCAAACAAAGACATCATGAGATTCAAGAACTATATGAAGGCAATAAAGAAGAGCAACAAAAGTTAGCAGATTATAATTTAATGGATTGCCAATTAGTTTATGACATCTTAGAAAAAACAAAAATGATTGAGCTTGCAATAGAAAGAAGTGAACTAACAGGTATGCCTTTAGATAGAATAGGTGGTTCAATAGCTAATTTTGATTCATTATATATAAGGGAAGCAAATAAAAAGAATTTAGTTTCTCCAACAACTACTTTTTCAAATAAAGAAGAGCGTATAAAAGGCGGTTTTGTTATGACTCCAAAATCCGGATTATATCATAATGTTCTTGTTTTAGACTTCAAATCACTTTATCCATCTATAATAAAAACCTTCAACATAGACCCCTCCAGTTTTGTTGATAGCAAAAGCTTAGAAAAAAACCAAGAGTATATTAAATCTCCAAACAATGCTCATTTCAAGAACCAAGAAGGAATTTTACCCCAAATAATTTCAAGGTTACATGATGCAAGAGAAAAAGCCAAGCGCGAAAAACGCGAGTTATCAAGCTACGCTGTAAAGATAATGATGAACTGTTTTTCTCCAGATACAGAGGTTTTAACAGAAACCGGTTTAAAAAATGTAAGAGAAGTAGAAGTAGGCGAAAGGGTTTACTCAATAGATTTGCGGGGAAATATAGAATTGAAGAGTGTAACAAAAAGATTTTTTTACCCCTATAAAGGCAAGATGATTAAAATTAAAACTAATGTTGTTGATTATTTAGTAACTCCAAATCACCGATTTTTAATAGATTTTGGTAATGGCTATGAGTGGAAAGAAGCTCAAGAGCTATTAAATTTAAAAAAGGATTTTTGGCTACCAAAACACAAAAAAATTAGCGGGGGGAAAATAGGAAGAATAAATCTTGAAGATTTCTGTAAAAAGTACAATCTTATTTATAGAAAAAAAGGAGAGAAATTACAAGCAGGAAGAAAACACAGCTCAATCAATGCTTCATATAATATGAAAGAGTGGTTAGAGTTTATAGGATGGTACTTATCCGAAGGACATATCTATACCTCAAAACCAAGACATTATAAAAATAAAGCTTCTTGGAGGGGCGTAACTAAAGTGGTGATGATTAATCAAAAAATAGAAGAAAATAGAGGAAAGATAGAAGCCCTATTAACAAAAATGGGTTTAAAATATTGCAAACAAATTAATGGAATAAGCATAAATAACCATATTTTAGCCAATATTTTAGAAAAAGAGTGTGGGCTTGGAAGCAGATCTAAAAAAATTCCTAATTGGATATATAAGTTAGAACCCAAATTATTGGAAAAACTTTTTGGTTCCATGATGCTAGGGGATGGTGATAAAAATGGAGAAAGGTATTCGACAAATTCGCCAAGGTTAGCAAAAGACTTTCTTAGAGTCTTACATCACTTGGGGCTTTATGGTTTTGTTTATAAAGATAAATTCAAATACAAAGGAGAAGACTACATCATGTTTAGGGTACAGGTAAATAAAAAAAGGGGTATAAGACCATATATTTCTCCAAAAAGAAACATGTCCTATGAAAATTTTGAGGGTAATGTCTCATGTATAGAGGTTCCACCATATCACACTATTTTGGCTGGAAGAAATACTAGATTGAACTTCTGTGGCCAATCTTTTTTTGGAGTTTTAGCAAGTCCAAACTCAAGATATTTTGATTTAACCATGGCCAATGCAATAACTAACTTTGGACAAGAGATAATTAAGTTAACAGCAAAAGAAATAGAAAAATTAGGATATGATGTTATCTATAGCGACACAGATAGTGTTTTTGTTCACACTAAACTCAATAAACAAGAAGCAGAAAAGCTTGGACAAGAAATAAGCAACCACATAGATAAATTCTACAATGTTTATGTAAAAGAAAATTATAATCGCAAATCCTATTTAGATTTAGAATTTGACAAGCTCTTCATTTCATTAATTATGCCAAGACTTAGAGTAAAAGAAAAATCAGAAAAATCTAAAACACAAGAGGAAAGTAAAGACAGTATAGTAAAAGGTGCAAAAAAACGTTATGCCGGACTTGTTGAAGAAACAGAACATGGAAAAACAAAAGCGGTTTTAGAAATAACCGGGCTTGAAGCAATTAGAGGTGATTGGACAGAAGCAGCTCAAGAATTCCAAAAAGAATTATTAATGAAAGTTCTTAAAAATGAAAATCCTTCAAGTTTCATAAAACAATTTGTCAAAGACCTCAATTCAGGAAAATTAGACAAAAAATTAGTATATAGAAAGTCTATTCGAAAAGACCTGAAAGAATATACTAAAACAACACCGCCGCATGTTAAAGCAGCAAGACTTCTTGATAAAATTGAAAGTAATATCATTGAATATTATATAACAACAAACGGCCCAGAACCAATACAAAAATTAAAACACCATCTAGATTATAAACATTATATAGAAAAACAAATAGAACCAATAGCAAGAACAATACTAGAAACAATAAGTATTGATTTTAAACAATTAATTGAAGGTAGCAAACAAAAAACATTATTCTAAAAAGATATTTAAACAATCAAACCAAACAATACTTATGAAAAAAAGAGGAAAGAGTTCTAGTAACCCAGACAAGGCTAGCGAACCAAGACTGTATAGGAGAAGAGATTTTATTGGTGCTGGATTAACAGTAGGAATCGGAGCCGCAATAGGTAGTGCACTTGGAAGAGGTTATGAAATTGCACGCGATAAATATCGAACAACCGTTAGAAAATATGTAAATATAGGCGCTGCGCAAGATAGATATGTAGAGGCAATGGCAAGTTCAACAAATCCAGTTGAAAGAGTAGTTGGAAAAACAGCAGAAGCAATTGAAGAACCGTGGAAAGCAAGAGCAGACATATATAATAAAGTATTTAAGAGAAATAAAGTTGACCAAGCACAATTCAGACAAAAATATAAAACAGAAGAACCAACTACAGCAAAAGCAGACTTAACAGCTAAAGCAGAACAAAGAACAAAAGATGAAAAAGGATATACAACTAGAAGAGGATTTCTAAGGAGTTTATTAGGATTAGCAGACCGATATCCAACAAGTTCAGGAGCTGTTACTGGAGGAGTTTTAGGTGGAGCAAAAGCAGGTATTAACTTAGCTATGAAATATCCTGATAGAAAAGAAGTAAGAGATTTAAGAAAAGATTTAACGGATTTAAAAGAAAGTAGATTAGAAACCTACGCTAAAAAAACACCAGGGGGGGACTATCACCCTAATACAATTACATTAATTCTAGGATTAAGTGGATTAATTGCATCTGTTTTGTTTAGTGCAAGAAATTTAACAGGGCTTGCAATAGTAGATAATATTCAAATTATAAAAAATCCATTTTTAAATTTAGGCATAATCCTTATATCCCTAGCACTAATAACAATAAGCTTAAGAAAAAGATATTTAAATAGAACAAACCCCCTATTCTCATGTTAATAAAAGATTGTAAGATAAAAAACGCAATAACTTGCCAGGCAAATGAAAATATAGTAATTATAGCAAAAAAACTACGTGATGGAAAAGAAAGACACATTATAGTTTTAAAGAAAGATAAACCAATAGGAATTATTTCTACAACAGACATAAATAATAAGGTTGTTGCTGAAAAAAGAAATTTAGATAAGACTAATGCAGAAAATATAATGACTTCAGAGATTCTAATTAAAGATATTAATGAACCAGTTTCTAAAGCATATATAAAGATGATAAAAGATGGTTTATATTCTACAATAATAACTGAAAATGAAAAGTTTAAGGGAATTTTAGAGCTAAGAGAAGCAATGAACCATATAATAAAAAATTCTCCAAAAAATAAGTAAAAATGTCAAAGATTTCTAAAATAAAAAGAACAGCTAAGTGGATTGCTCCAGTAGTTATAGATTTAGATGAACAATTAGAATCAGCACTAAAAAGAAGAGACATAAGAACAGCTTATAAAAATTACAAAGGTTCTCCAGAAGATTTTAAAAGAGAATTAAAAGATTATTTAGAACAAGTAAATAAAGAGAATAAAAATTTAAGAAGATTTGCTTCTTATTTAGATATAGTTAACAAAGGAACAGTACCTCTTGATGCTGCTCTTGATTATCTGAATATAATGGCTGGAGTAGGTTACGCAGCAAGAGCAATTGAAACAGTGGCAAAGGCACCAGGATATTTAGCCTATGATGCGTATTATTTAGGAAAAACAGGAGATCTTACAGGAGCACTAGGAAATATAGCTTATGAAATTGGCTCCTGGGCTTCACTAGGTGCACTACCTCACCTCATTAATTGGTACACAAGAAAAGTTGATAAGCAAACACTAAACAAAGCAACTGAACGCTTCTTAAAAGGACTTGAGAAAAAGATAATAGATATAACTCCAAAAAAGCAAACAAGAAAAGAAGATTTAGAAGAATTAGCAAGAGCTGCTTAAAAAAATTATTCTAAATAATTATAGATTATAGAAAATTAAGCAGGAGGAGGTAGTCTAGCAACATATTCTTCTGCAGCCTGCCAAACATAATAGCCATTAACTATTCTTTTTATAATATCCCCATGGCCAATAATTCTTGTTGGGCCTGGACAAGGCTTTAATATTCTTAATAAAGAACCACCCTCACGAACGCATCTAATAAATCTTTGTCTAGCATCTTCTTTAGGTAAATCTGGATCAAAGGGTAAAGGCAGGATAGGCATTCTTTCTGGCATAAAAAACCCAAATAACTAGGGTTTTTAAACATTATTTTACTCCAATAACTATGGAAATCAAAGCAGACCTGAAAAAATCAAAAACAAAAGAAAATAGGTCATCTCAAGAAACTACAGGTGTCTTAAAATACAAATATAATCCAAAACCAGAGTTTGAACAAAGAATGAATTCATTACTTGAACTTAGTGGAAGCAATGAAAAAGACAAAGAAGCTTATTGGGAAATTGTTCACAAAGAACCAATAAATTCAATCAGGTGTAATACTCTAAAAATAAAACCCCAAGAATTAAAAAAAAGACTTGAAAAACTAGGCTGGAAGATTCAACAACCCCTCAAGGACAAGGGTTATGAAGAAATAATGATTATCGAAAATAACCTTTTACCAGGCGAACTAGGAAAAACGCATGAACACATACTTGGTTATTATTATGTTCAAGAAATCTCAAGCATGCTTCCAATAATTGCCTTAAAACCAACAAAACAAGATATCCTTTTAGATTTATGTGCATCCCCCGGCTCAAAAACAACTCAAGCAGCAAGTTTTATGGAAAATTCAGGTTCAATAATTGCAAACGATAATAATATTGGAAGAATAATCATTCTTGCTTCTAATTTAGAAAAGTGCGGTGTTTCAAATACAATAATTACAAGACGGGATGGAGTTCAGTTATGCAATCGTCTAAGTAATATTGGAATTCGTTTTGATAAAGTTCTAGTTGATGCTCCTTGCTCCGGTGAAGGAACTCTTAGAAGCTCACCAAAAACATTTTTAATGTGGAATCTAAAAACAATAGAATACTTTGGAAGACAACAAAGAACACTTGCAAGTAATGCATTAAAACTATTAAAAGATGGTGGAGAAATGATTTATTCTACTTGTACACATTCGCCAGAAGAGGACGAAGAAGTTGTTCAGTATCTTTTAGATAATTTTGATATAAAATTAGAAAAGATAGAGCTTCCAATAAAAACCCGACCAGGAATACTTGAATGGAAAAACAACAAGTTCAGCAAAGAAATGCAATTGTGCCACCGAGTTTATCCACAGGATAATAACACTGAAGGTTTCTTTCTGTGTAAAATAAAAAAACTGAGCAACGAAATAAAATGAAAAAGAAAATAGTTATTATTATACCCGGGGCGAAGTTCATTAAATCAAAAAACAAATTTATGCAATTTATCATATTATCCTTTTATAGCCTAACAAATGTAATGCACCCTATTTACATAAATTATGCAGGGGGTTGGAAAGAATTCTTTGCCAGAAAAAACAGCCACGTAATATGGCTTCATTGGAGCAGAGGAATTAGTTTGTTTTCTAAGTGGATTGCGATAAGAAAATTAAAGAGATTAATAAAACATTACAAAAATTATGACATCGTTGTTGTGGGAATGAGTCTCGGTGGAGAAATAGCACTTGAAGTAGCAGAAAAATTTCCAAATAAAATAAAAAAGATAATCTTAGTAGGCTCAGCAAATGAAAAAAGCGTATTTAATACTGGAAATACTAAAATAATTAATTTATACTCAAAAAAAGACAAGTTTCAAGAATTCGCTGTTAAAGCTCTTTCCCCTATTTTTGGGAGTGTTCAACTAAGAGGACCTAATGTAAAAAATATAAATTTACCCGGAATTACACATGACAAATTTTTTGCTAATACTAAAATTAAATATGGAAAATATAAAGGAAAAAATATTTCGGAGACCATAGAGAACTTTATAAAAAACTAAACAACAAAAACAAACAAAAAATGACCCGATTTATATTTAAAACAGAAAAGCGAGAAATAATGAAAAAGCTAGAGTACTATGGAATAACAGAACTTCCATTCCTACTAGTAACTTCTGGCAAAGAAAAGGTTAGGGGCTATACTGGAATTCTAAGTACTGATGAGATAATAGAACTTGACAAATGCGTAAACATGGAGATAATTGGTTTATACCTATTTCATAATTATGCTGACAGCATTAGACTTTCTATGGATGCAATAAACTTACTAAAAGATCAGATAACTAAAAATATTCTTGAGTTAAATGAAAAGCAGGCTAAAGAATGGTTTGCAGGACAAGATATCCTGCTTTCAAAAGAAGAAAAAGAACAGCTTAAAAAAGAGCTAGAGCAGAAAAAGGAAACAAATGGCTTCAAAGTAATAAAAATCGCAGGCGACTTGGTTGGCATGGCTAAAATCACAGATGATCGCATTATTAATTATACGCCAAAAGAAAGAAGGATAAGATAATTTTACCCCAAACTTCTTAAGATAAATTAAAATTTACCAAGCCCTAATTAAAGGAAGAATTCCGCCAATAACCAGAATGGCTAGTGAAAATAAAAATTTGAAAAGCTTTCTACCATACATCCGGGTATAAACAATATTTATAATAGAATAAGTCAAAAATAGGAAAATGGTTATCCCAAAATAAATATAAGAAAAAGTAATTGAAATAACAGAAGCAAGTAGTCCTATAGCATTTATCATAAAAAGATTACCAAAGTTATTAGTAAAATAACCCAACAAGTCCCATAATTTGGTCTCTTTCCAGTAACCTATTTTAGAATAAGCTAAAGAAGAAATAAAAAGCAAAGGAATCGACAACACCATTTGAATAACCGCAATTGTATTAAACTTCTCTAAATCTAAAAAAACAACCGCAAGCATAACAAAAATACTAGCAAGCATAACCCCATTAATCGCTACCTTCGAAGCTGCTTTCTCAGGGTTTGTTGAAAATAAATTGTCCTGCTTTTTCATTAAACCAAATAGTGCAGATTGACTTAAAGAGCCTTCTATAACACCGGCCTAAACTAAAGAACCGAAATGAACACACACCTTAAAAACCCCTAATTCTAAAGTATATTAATAAAAGATTAATAAAATGACAGAAAAAGATTATTCAGGAGTAACCACAAGTAAAATAGGCAAAAATGCTAGTGCAAACAGCAACTCTAAACCAACAGCTAGCAACCTAAACAATTCAAACAAGAAATCAAAAACCCAAAAAAACGAAGTAGAAACTAATAATACTGATTTAATTAACAACTACAAAAAAGCAGGAGAAATATCCAGCAAAGCAAAAAAGTTTGCCAGAGATTTAATTAAACCAGATATGCTATTAGTAGAAATCGCAGAAAAAATAGAAGCTAAAATCTTAGAGTTGGGCGGAGAAATAGCTTTTCCAGTTAATCTAAGCATAAATGAAATAGCAGCCCATTATACTCCAACATTAAATGATGAAACACAGGCCTCTGGACTAATAAAAATAGATTTAGGAGTTCATGTTAATGGATTTATCGCAGACACTGCTTTTTCAATGGATCTAACACCAAATAAAGAATATACTAATTTAATAAAAGCTTCTGAAAATGCATTAAAAGCAGCTCAAGAAGTAGTAAAACAAAATAAAGAACAAGCAACCTACTCTGAAATTGGCAAAGCAATTCAACAAGAAATAGAAAAACTTGGTTTTGCTCCAATAAAAAACCTATGCGGACATGGACTTGGAGAATTTGATTTACATGCTGGAACAACAATTCCAAATTATGAAAATAAAAATCAAAACATAATTGAAGAAGGTGCAATTGCAATTGAACCCTTTGCAACAACCGGTAATGGTTTAGTTTATGATGGCGCTGGAAGTAATATTTATCACATAGCCAAGTATCAACAACCAAGAGATAATTTTGCAAGAGAAGTTCTAAGTTTTATAACAGAAACAAAAAAGAGCTTGCCTTTTTCTCAAAGAGAAATTGAACGCAAGTTTGGCAAACGAGCACTTTTAGCACTAAGAATGCTTGAGAAAACAGGCATAATAGAAGAATATGCTCAGCTAGTAGAACAAGGCAAAGGGATAGTTAGCCAAGCTGAGAATACATTAATTATTTCTAAAGGAAAAGTAATAATTACAAGCGAGTAATTGCCTCTGATTTTATTATTATACATTCGCTCGCCTGCTGGCTCGCTATTAACACTTATCAATTGGCTCCTCCTGCTCACCAATTTTATTAATCTATATTATTAATATTAATAACAAAAGTATTACAAAGCATAAACTAAACAAATTATTAAACCACATCATCATAAAGGCACTAACGATTAATTTAAATAAAACCTCTTCCTTGAATTTTTATGGAAAGGAACAAGATAATAAAAATAGCCCTTATTGCTCTAGTAATTTTATTGAACTTTTTTGTTGTTTATAATATTCATTTAGACAGACCCTACGCGAGCCACATTGATGAGTGGAGGGCAATAACAGAATCTCAAGCTCTTTCTCAAGGAAATTATCAAGCCCAAGGAATTAATGCAATGGAAATAGGTTTTCACTTCTTTTTGGCTATTTTATGGAAAATAACTCCACTAATTCAAATTTATAAGTTCCTTCCTGCCATTTGGGCAACTCTAACTGGATTTATTTTATTTATCCTATTAAAAAAGAAAACAAATAACTTTTATATTTCTCTTTTAGCTTGGATTTTCTTTGCTTCTATTAAGTCCAATACAAATATTACAGGAATATGGTTTTTTACACCCCTAAGCTTTGCTTTACCTTTTATTTTCCTCTACCTCTTTTATTTTTCAGAAGGAATAGAAAAACAAAATAAAAAATACATTCTCCTTAGTCTTTTATTCATGGCTATTTTAATTCCTGTTCATGCTATCTCCCTATTATTCAGTATTCCTCTTTTGATAATCTATTGCTTATTTCATTTAGATTATATTAAAAAAGAATACAAGTTTTTCTCATTATTTTTATTAATTCCAATTTTAGGACTTATAGTCTACAGCTTCTTTGCAAAACTAACCATACTCGCCTCCATTTCATCCCTAATAACCCAATTAACATTCAAGTATGGCTGGGGAGTTATTGAGGTAAACAACTCACCTTTAGAACTCTATAGCCTAGCCGGTTATATTCTTGCAATAATAGGAATTGCTAGTTATTTCAAGTTCATAAAAGAAAAAAAGAATTATCTTCTTTATTTGCTATGGCCAATTGTACTTATTTGCATGATTGCATTTTACAGAATCTTTCACTTCTCATTTTTAAGCCCTTATCAAAGAAACCTGTATTATTTTGCAATAAGCCTACCTTTCTGGAGCGCACTAGGAACCTATTATTTAATTAAAGTAATAAAAAACTTCCTGAACAATATAATGAAAAGTCAAAACAAAGAAAGAATAATAAAAATAACTTTAACAGTTCTAATGATTATAATAATTTTCTTTACATTTGCTTATTACAACAATGTTCCCCCTCAATTTAAGCTCTATACTGTAATGAGTGAAAGTGATTTGCCTATTCTCGAATACTTATCAGTTTTACCAGAGGGTGTTGTTTTAGCACCACCATTATTATCTGCAGCAGTTCCAAGTGTAGCTAACAAACAAATTGTTGCATCTACTTATTTTCATGGAGAAAAAATAAATCAAACACAAACCTTTTTCACCACCAGCGACTGCAACACAAAAAAGCAAATCCTAACAAACAATAAAGTCAGGTATATTATCTCGCCTCAAAAAATTAACTGCACAAACCTCAATATTGAAGAAATCTACAAAACAACAAGTTATTTGTATGCGGTTAAATAAAAACTAACTCAAATCAACAGAACCCTGTTCAGCAGAAGGAAGTATTCTTCTAACAATCCCGTCAAGATACCCCTTAACCAATTGCCCATAAATAGTTTCCCCCCTGCCCCAATTAAGAAAAGAAATTACTAGCTTATTATACCCTGGATAAAGAGTCTTTTCGACTCTTGCTAAAGCTGAAAGATCAGGTTCTTCTATAGCAAGCATTGAAGGTTGTCTTGCACCCGAACAAAGTTCTGAAGAAGAATCAATAGAAAGAGAAGGATTAGAAAAAACAAAAGACCCATGATCAGATTTTAGTCTGTGTCTTAGGTTATCTAAAACATCCTCTCGAAAAAGACCTAAAAGATCAAGATTAGAATCATACCCCTTTAGTATATACTCTAAATGATTTTCACCATGAGCAGTACCAACAATTTTAATAGCCATATAAATTCATCAAAAAGTCATTATTTAAAGATTACTGCAAAAAAGAATATAAAAATTACGTCTATAGCTAGCAATTTATCCAAGATAATGAGCATTGCTCTCTAAAGCAGCTTTTGCTGATTTAAGATAATCGAAAGATTTAAATACCACCTTGTATTACCCTATATTATAGTATAACAAGATGAAAAATGACAAAAATACAAATAGACTTAGATGCCGAGGAAGACAAGATAGTAGAAATATACAAACTTGTAAACAATTTAAATACGAAATCAGAAGCAATTAAGAAAATGGTAAGATACTTTAAAGCCGAAATTAAACCAAAGAATTTAAAAGATAAGGAGTACTTTAAATAACATGGTATTCAAAAGAGCAGACTTTAATACAACCGAACATATTCCTGAAAAAGGAATCATTACAGGGAGACGTAATGCAGCTTTCTTAAGAAATAGATATCAGACGGAGTTAGATAATGCTAATGCTGCAGTTGTTGATATGATTCATTATTGCGAAGAGCAAAGTGTAGAATTAAAACAAGCATTCAATAAAGCTCAAGGAATAAAAGCAAGCATTACGGCTCATGAAAAGGAAAGAGAAAATGCTTATGAGGCTCTTGGAAACTTAATATCTAAAGAAGAAAAACTAGAAAAAGAAATGTGGAAAACAACTACTGATGCCCAGAAAGATATCGCAAAAAACCAAAAAGCTTCTACAGTAAAACAAAAAACCAAATTTGGGGATCAAGAAGTAACATTTAATTCTATGATGAAAGTAATGGACAAATATCCCGAATATCAATCCAAATCCAGTTTTAAGAAAATAATGGACAAGATAGAAGAAAAAGAAAAAGAGCTCAGAGTATCCAAAGTAGATTATAATCGGGCAGTCTCTGCTTATCATGACTTACTACAACGTTTTAAGATTTATATTCAAAAAGCAAAAGATAAAGTAAAAATGTACCACCAAACTCTAGAAAGAGGACAAAAAGAAATTGATGATACTCGTTATAAAAAGGGGTTTGTCTATAAGATATTTGCCTCCGAAAGATCTAAGCAAGAAGTTAATCTGGATACTCTTAAACATCGAATCCCCCAATTTGAAAATACTCTTAAAATAATTGAAGAAGAACTTTCTGGTTATGAAGGCCGAAAGTTCGTAGAGCTAACATACTAATTTAGGAAGGACCAATAATTTTACATCTTCTCTCATGGGCTAAAGCATCTTCTTTTTCTGTAAACTCTCTATGACATACTTCGCAAACCCATTTTTGATTTTCGGAGCCTGCTTCGAAAGAGTCTTCTTCAATTTCCGAATTAACAGGGATATCTCTTCTAAAACGTTCTGCAAATGAAATGCGCCTAATATCACTTTTCGCTATAAACCCTAACAGTTTTTTATTTTCGTCTACAACAATTAAACTACCGCAATGTAATTGATACATAACCCTTGCAGCTTCAGATACATTTGCATCCTTAGAGATAATATAGGGGCTTCTGGACATGGCTTCTTCAACACTTATTGTTGAATATTCTCTTAAAGAGTATTTTTTCAAATCATAACGAGTAATTATTCCCACGATTTTATCATTTTTTAAAACCGGTAAGGAACGAATATGTTTTCGATTCATTACTCCAAAAGCAGCAGAAAGTGTATCCTCCGGAGAAATAACCACCGGATCCCTTACCATTACTTCTCCCACGGTCTGATTTTCCATAAGATAGGTATATAAGGCTGACTTATTAACTTTACGATAAATAAAAAAAGCAGGCACTATTTTCTTAGAACCAGGGGGGGTTTAATAACTGCTAGCCAAAACAGATCATTTACCCTGCCAAGCGGGGGG
>Ga0268280_1000540_pt1 | contig 30709 bp, 23 predicted proteins | sample saktaG_9_FD_190139 | JGI IMG/M metagenome (GOLD analysis project Ga0268280, IMG submission 190139) | Saline water microbial communities from Sakinaw Lake, British Columbia, Canada - sak_2011_5_24_40m | ecosystem: Environmental > Aquatic > Non-marine Saline and Alkaline > Saline ...
TCTCTGTCCAAACGTCGTACCATAAGGGTTTATCTCCTGAGCTGGTTCATCGGTCGCTAGCCTTTGTTCCATCTTAGAATAAACCCTTCTTCTTTTCAAGACCCCCCACACTTTTATGGATACAACGCTCCTTTATAGGGATGTCCTCTACTGTAAAAGAAACCATTATTCAAGTGTTTTTTCAATGGCATATGCATAGGAACTCGCACAAAAAGAACGAATGGAAATTATTAGGCTGATTAAGTTTTAGTGAAAGAAATGTAAACCAATGCCGTTGTGGGAAAACTTCCCATTCCACTTTTTAGGTTCCTGCAAATAATTCTAAATTTTGCTTGACTTTCAACGGTATTTGCGTAAATTTCATCTCCAGTGTGGGGAAAAGTGGGGAATTCGGGAACATACTCCCTGCTGTTTTCAAGCAGAAATCAAATCATGGGGTAGTTGTGTCATCATTCAAGGGTAGTTTTTCATATTCAGTAGACAATAAAGGGCGTGTTGCGCTTCCGGCAAAGCTGAGAAAAAATCTCGCAACAAGTGCAAAGGGAAATTTTGTCATCACGCGAGGGTTCGAGCGTTGTCTGTACCTTTATCCTCAGGACGAATGGAATAAACTGGAACAATTTGTCCGGGGACTTTCGTTCTTAGATGCTCAACATCGTTTCTATTCACGAAAATTGTTCGAACATGCAACTGATTCACCCATTGACAGCCAGTCCCGGATTACTATTCCTCAAGAGTTGATGAAGTTTTCCGGAATTTCGGACGAAGTACGCATTCTTGGTGTGCTGGACCGGATCGAGATTTGGAGCCCTGCAGTCTATGAAGAGTACCTGAAGAACCACCCTGACACGTATGAAACTGTTGCTGAGCAAGTGTTTAAGCCGCAACAATAATTCATCGATATAGATTGGAGGCGCACACGTATCATACTCCCGTTCTTTTACAGGAGACTCTTTCCTATCTCCTCACTGAAAGGAACGGGCTTTATGTTGATGGGACGCTTGGCGGCGGCGGACATGCGGAAGCAGTTCTTGAACAGCTGAGCCGTTCGGGGAAATTGATAGGAATTGATCTCGATGGCGATGCACTCGCTGCGGCAGGAATCCATCTCTCACGATTTGGCGAACGTGTCATTCTGGTAAAAGAGAATTTTAAGAATATTCATTCTGTCCTTTCGCAATACGGCGCGAAGAAAATCGAGGGTGTTTTGCTCGATCTTGGGGTTTCATCGTTTCAGATTGATGAACCGGCAAAGGGATTTAGTTTTCGCAGCAATGAACGGCTCGATATGCGGATGGATCGGCAGGAGCCTGTAGATGCCGTACATATCCTGAATCAGTACGATGAAGGTGCACTATCCAAAATTTTCCGGGACTATGGCGAAGAACAATATTCCCGGCGGATTGCGAAGGCTATTATCAACCGGCGTATTCATCGACCGGTTGAGACAACCGGACAGCTTGTATCGGTTATCGAAAGCACAGTCAGCGGCCAATTTTTAACGAAAACATTGGCACGCATATTTCAGGCAATTCGCATTGAAGTGAATAATGAAATAGAGAATCTCCGGCAAGCTCTCCGGGAATATGTGGAAGTATTGAATCCTGGCGGCAGGATGGTAGTGATTTCCTATCACTCGCTGGAAGACCGTCTTGTGAAAGAGGCATTTCGTGCAGCATCGGCGCAGTCGATACCATCGGGGCACAAGCTTGTTCCGGATACACCATTGCAACCAATGTTGAAGGTGCTAACCAAGAGGCCAATAACAGCATCAGAAGAGGAATTGAAGAAAAATGTCCGTTCGCGAAGTGCAAAGCTTCGCGCTGCAGAGAAAGTATAAGACCGGTAATTGTGGGATCTGAACAACGAAATCTTGGTGAACTCTACGCCGCTCGCGCAATAGCTGATCCAAAATCTCCGGTCTCTCCGATTTCCATCCCCAGAGTACGCGAAGCGCGGGATATGGTATATAGTGGAACGGCCGGTTCGCAAAGCCACGATTCGATAATTTCCGGGGAAAATCAATCGCCCCGCAACAAGCAACAACGAACGAGAAGATTTTCTCCTTTCACCATCATTCTGATCCTGCTGAGCGTCGCGATCGCAAGCATTTTGTATATCGGGAATATTTTAGCCGTGGGGCGGTTGATGTCACAAATGAATCAGCTTCAACTCAAGCACCGGCAGATCCTCAATGAACAAGAATTGCTCAAAGCACAGATCAATCGATTATCCGGGTTGGAACGGATTCAACAGCTTGCACAGGATCAACTGGGATTGCGGAATCCTAACCAGCTTCCGGTATGGATTGAGATTGATCCCGAGCGAGTCGCACAGGTTGAGGAAGTCATACAGCAACGGATGGATAAAAAACGATGATAGAGCGGGACGCAGAAAATACGATCCAGGGAAAAGAGACCTCTTCGCTTTCTCGTCCTCGTTTCCTCGTGTTGAAGCTTTTCTTTGCCCTGTTCTTCATCGTTATTACCGTCCGGTTGGTCAAGATTCAACTCCTGGATATGGCGAAGTACAAGACGCTCGCCCGAAAACAATACGAAAGGACATTTATTTTACCGGCAACACGCGGAGATATTTTTGATCGAAAGAACAATGTTGTTGTCTCGAATACCATGTTTGTTTCATTTGCCGCCGATCCGCACATCATAGGCGATCATCGAGATCATATAGCAGACATCTTTTCGCATGTCTTTGGGAAACCACGTTCATTTTATCTTGAAAAACTCAACGAGACCGGCGAACATCAGAATCCTAAACGTTTTGTCTGGCTCGAACGACGAGTAAAACCGGAAATTGCTCATCGTGTCGAATCAGCAAAACTCGAAGGCATTGTGGTCATGAATGAACCGAAACGGCTTTATCACTACGATGAACTTGCCGGGGCCCTGCTCGGTTTTACCAACATCGATAACAAAGGCATTTCTGGAATTGAACTGCAGTATGACAACAACATGAAGGGTATCCATGGATCGGTCGTTATGCAGCGGGACGGACTTGGCCGGGTGCGCCCTTCTGCCGATTATCCGCGGCGTGAACCGATCAATGGAAATGATCTGTATCTGACAATCGATGTAACATATCAAGCCATTATGGATGAAGAATTGAAACATGGTGTGGAAGTGAACAAGGCTGATGGCGGATGCGCTGTGATGTTGAACCCGAAGACCGGCGAAGTTCTTGCCATATCCATCTCTCCATGCATCAACCCCAATGATATCAGCACAATTGATGTCGCCGCTGCCCGGAACCGTGTTGTAAGTGACATGTTTGAACCGGGCTCTGTTTTTAAGCTCGTTACTGCGTCATCAGCGTATGAAAACAATCTCGTCACTCCCGGAACTCGCTTCAATGCTGAACATGGAAAAATGAAAGTTCCCTTGGGCGGGACGAAATTTCGTTTGATCCGTGATACGCATGAATATAATTGGCTCACGTTTCAGGAAGCGATCGAACTTTCGAGCAATATTGTCTTCGCAAAAGTTGGCAAAGTTTTAGGAGGAGAGAACCTTTATCGTCAGGCACGAAAATTTGGATTTGGCATGATGACAGGCATTGACCTCCCCGGTGAGGTTCGCGGCGTGCTCAAAAAACCAACCGATAGCGATTGGTCCGGTACGACGCTACAAACAATGTCGTACGGATATGAAATCGGGGCAACACCGATTCAAATCGCAAGTGCGTATGGGGCATTTGCCAACAAGGGTGTTCTTATGAAACCGTACGTTGTGGCCAAGATTATAGATCATAATGGCACAATACTCATGGAGCAAACGCCGCAAGCCGTCCGGCGGGTTTTTTCTCAGCGAACATGGAATCAACTCATGCCTGCATTTGAAGGGGTGGTTGAACGCGGTACCGGAAAAGAAGTCCGAATCAAAGGGGTGCGTATTGCCGGTAAAACAGGGACGTCACGCAAATACCAGGACGGTAAATATGTTACAAATAATTATACGGCATCGTTTGCCGGTTTCTTTCCCGTCGAAGATCCACAGATTGTGTGCCTTGTCATGATGGATAATCCACGTACGCAGGGATATTATGGCGGAACAACCAGCGGCCCAGTATTCCATGCTATTGCAGAACGTGTAATCGCAACATCATATAAATTTTCAGGAACAGCGCTCGCTCAAGAACCATTTGCAAACGGTACTATTGCTCTCCCCGATGTTCGCATGTTGCAACCCTCGATAGCGAAAAAAATGCTGGAGAACAGCGGTTTGACATGTCAGGTTTTTGGAAAGGGGACATTGGTGATCAAACAAACACCGGAACCAGGGAAAAAATTGGAAAAAGGCGAAGTCGTCTCTCTCATTCTCAATGGCGAGTTCACTGTTGCCTCCGACGGGATGATCACTGTACCAGATATACGCGGAATGAGCATTCGCCGTGCTATGAATCGTCTTGTCTTGGATGAGTTCAACGTAACGGTGCAGGGTTCAGGTGTTGTTACGCAGCAAATTCCGCCTGCCGGCGAACGGACCAGGCCGGGTTCAAGCATCGCCTTGACCTGTTCATCACGTGGTTTAGCACAGGCATCATTGTATTAATAATATTATGAAGCTTTCTCAATTACTTGATGGTGTTGCAGTTTCAAAATTATTTCAGACAATGTACGGCCAAATGGTCGTGACGCATGAAGTCGAAGTGAGCAAGGTGCAGTACGACTCACGGAAGATACAACGCGGTGATTGTTTCGTAGCGCTCAAAGGTACATCAAGCGACGGACACCTTTTCATTCAGAGCGCCATTCAGCAAGGCGCTAGAGTGATTGTGCTGCAGGACGAATCTGTGCTTCCCGATTCTCTGTGTATGCACGTGGGTGTATTGAAAGTTGTGGTTCCTAATTCTAGGAAAGCACTTGCGGCAATATCGGCTAATTATTTCGAGCATCCGTCGAAAAAGCTGAAATTTGTTGGCATCACCGGTACAAACGGAAAAACTACTACCTCGCATTTGGTGAAAGCGATTTTAGAAGCTGCTGGAGAAACCGTTGGTTTAGTAGGAACAATTGAATATACCATTGGCGACCGTGTTATTCAGGCAACACATACAACTCCGGAGTCCTTGGAGTTAAATGAATTGTTTGCTTCCATGGCAGAGGCCAAGTGCACTTCCGTTTCGATGGAAGTTTCATCGCATGCATTAGATCAATGGCGTGTTTACGGATTGGATTTTGATGTCGCAGTTTTTACGAATCTGACGCAGGATCATCTGGATTATCACGAGACCATGGAAAAATATTTCGAGGCAAAAAAAATATTATTCGATGAACTGAAGCCCTCCGGATGTGCCGTTGTCAATACGGACAACCGATGGGGTGTTAAGATACTCGAATCCATCAAGGGGGAAAAAATTTCCTATGGAATATCTTCAGCGGCCGATATCAGCGCGAAAATCCTCAATCTTAGTATTGATGGAACACTACTGGCGGTCAACCACGGCAAGGGGGAATTTACACTTTTAACACCATTGATTGGAATGTTCAACGCTTATAATGTTCTGGCTGCCGCTGCAGTAGGTGCAGCCTTGGGGATAGCCCAGGAGGATATTCTTAAGGGTATTAGGAATGTCAAAAATGTCCGGGGCCGTTTTGAACGGATCGCTTCTCCAGCGGGCTGGATGGCTATTATTGATTATGCGCATACGCCGGACGCTCTTGAAAACTGTCTGAAAACCATTCGCGATATTTTACCAACACAGAATCATGGACGTGTGATTACCGTGCTTGGCGCTGGCGGTGACCGCGACACGACAAAACGTCCCTTGATGGGACATATCGCGGGTGATTACAGTGATATCGTCATCGTCACGTCCGATAATCCGCGGACAGAAAATCCAGAAAAAATCATCGATGGCATCATGCGCGGTATTATTCGGCATGCAAGCGTTCTGCGCGAAGTCGACCGGCGTACCGCAATCGAACGCGCAGTGAGTTGTGCTCAGCGAGGCGACATTATTCTTGTCGCAGGAAAAGGACATGAAGATTATCAAGTCATTGGCCATGAGAAAAAACATTTTAGCGATCGCGAAGTTGTGGAAAGTATGATGTCATGAAATTATCAAAATCCGACATCCTGAAAATACCTCACAACAAGGTATTCGGTTTTGATGAAGTTAAGGACTTTAGAATCTCGGGTGTGTCTCTTGACTCGCGTTCTGTGAAGGCAGGTCAGCTTTTTCTTGCCATCCGAGGTGATCAATTTGACGGACACAATTTTATTTCCAAAGCGATCGAAGCAGGGGCGGCCGGCATCATTGTCGAACGCCGATGGGCAGAGTCCAATGAGGCGATGATGGTGAGCATCTATGTGCCTCGAATTGTTGTCGAAAACACGGTCCGCGCTCTCGGGCACCTTGCCAATTTATATCGTCGGAAATTTGACATCCCGATCATCGCCATAGGCGGATCCAATGGCAAAACAACAACGAAGGATATGCTGAAAAATGTGCTCGGCAGAAAATATCGTATTCTATGTACTGAAGGCAACCTCAATAATCACATCGGTGTACCGCAAACACTGTTCCGATTGGAAAAGAACCATGAAGCTGCTGTTGTAGAGATCGGAACCAATCATCCCGGTGAAATTGAATACCTCTGCTCGATTCTCGAACCGACTCATGGATTAATCACCAATATTGGACGTGAGCACTTGGAATTCTTTGGCACAATCGAAGGCGTTGCCAAAGCAGAGAATGAATTGTTCGATTGGCTGGCCTTGCATCACGGAACAGCTTTCGTGAATGCAGACGATATATACCTCGCGCGTTCGTCTAAGAAATTGAAAAAAGTGATCCGGTATGGTTTCTCCACACGGAGCACCGGCATAAAAGGAACAGTGAAGTCGCTCAATCAGCATGCCCATCCATTACTTCAGATAAAACCGCAAGGGAAGAAATCGTTTGAGTGCCTTGTTGGCGTACCCGGTGAGCATAATGCAAAGAATGCCCTGGCTGCTGCCGCTGTGGGTTTCACCATGAAGGTCCCTCCGGCCGATATCCAGAAGGCTTTGGCTTCGTTTCCATCCTCGAACAAACGGATGCAAGTGCAGCGGATTGCAAAAGTGACCATTTTGAATGATACATACAATGCAAATCCCGATTCCACATTGGCAGCCTTAGCAACGCTTCATGCCATGAGAACAAAGGGAAAAAAGATTGCAATCCTTGCTGACATGCTGGAACTCGGTCCGCACACGAGCGAATTGCACGGGCAGATCGGCAAGATCTTGTCACAGTACGGTATCAACCTGCTTCTGACATTTGGGCCACTCTCAAAGTCTCTTCACGATACAGCCCTTGTCGAGACAAAAGCACATTTCGAGAGCAAAGCAGCACTTACGGAATATCTTGTTCACGCAATGGCGGACGGTGACATCGTTTTAATCAAGGGGTCTCGCGGAATGAAAATGGAAGATGTCGTCACAGGCATGACTGAACAGCGCTCACCAAAGACAGGGCGATAACAAATGTTGTTCTATCTCTTTACATACCTGCATAGAACTTTTAACCTCCCTGGTTTTGGTGTGTTCCGGTATATTTCATTTCGTGCAGGTGCCGCGGCGGTAACAGCTTTGATTATTGCATTCTGGTTAGGTCCAAAAATTATTCGCAAACTTCGCGAACTCCAAATTGGTGAATCGGCAAAGCTTGAGGCTCCAAAAAATCATCTGGCAAAAGCCGGAACACCAACGATGGGTGGACTGATTGTTTTGTTATCCATATTGATCCCGGCATTGTTGTGGACCGATGTGAAAAATATGTACATCATTCTTATCCTTTTCGTTACCGTGGTGCTCGGAGCGGTTGGGTTTCTCGACGACTATCTTAAAGTTGTCAAGAAAAAACCAAAAGGATTGATCGGTAAATATAAGATTGCGGGACAAGTACTTGTAGGATTAGTCGTTGGCGGTGTCATGTATTTCTTTCCGCAATGGATCGACATCGATCTTGTGCAGTTGAAATCCAGTACCACCGTTCCGTTTGTAAAATATCTTGAGTTTGATTTCGGCTTATTCTACATCCCTATGGTCATCTTTGTCATTACCGCGACCTCGAATGCTGTAAATTTAACCGATGGTCTGGATGGGCTTGCCATCGGCAACGTGGGTATTGTCTGTTTGACACTTGCAATTATGACCTATGTCTCGGGCCATGCGATCTGGAGTCAATATCTGACTATTCCCTATCTGCGCGGGAATGGTGAATTGGCAATTTTTTGTGCTGCGATTACAGGAGCTGCGTTAGGGTTTCTTTGGTTCAATTCACATCCGGCCCAGGTGTTTATGGGCGATACCGGTTCACTGGCACTGGGCGGCATTATCGGTGCTGTGTGTGTGCTCATGAAAAAGGAATTGTTGTTACCGATTCTTGGCGGTGTATTTTTGATGGAAACAATGTCTGTCATTATTCAACGGACATATTTCAAATATACCAAGAAGCGTTATGGCGAAGGTAAGCGTGTCTTCAGGATGGCACCCATTCACCATCATTTTGAATTGCTCGGCTGGCCTGAACCTAAAATCGTCATGCGATTTTACATCATTGCCATTCTCTTGATGATCTTGAGTTTGGCAACCTTTAAAGTACGATAAGATTTCGAATGGATATTTCGCTCCTTCATAATAAAAATGTTTCTGTTCTTGGCGCCGGACGAAGCGGTGTTGCCGCGGCCAAGCTTCTGAGATCCTATGGTGCAGTCGTGTACGTGAGTGATGCGGGTGCAGCAGAGAAACTTCAATCATCGATGATCGAGCTTCAAGCTTCTGGGATTGAATTTGAAACAGGAAAGCACTCGGACCGTGTGTACGATTGTGAACTTTTAGTCATAAGCCCCGGCGTGTCCAGTCTGGCGCCGGTAGTTGTTGAAGCACAGAAACGTCGTATTAAAGTCGTCAGTGAACTTGAAGTTGGTAGTTGGTTCTGCCGGGCACCGATCGTGGCAATCACCGGCAGCAACGGGAAAACGACAACCTCAACATTAACGGGAAGGATACTGAACGATGCAACGAAAAAACACATTGTTGCTGGTAACATTGGAACGGCATTCTCATCTCTCGTTCTGGAGTTGGCTGAGACAGATGTTGCTGTTCTGGAAGTAAGCAGTTTTCAATTGGATCATATCGAGAAATTCCGGCCAAGGATTTCCGTGCTGTTGAATATTACCGCTGATCACATGGATCGGTACAATCACTCGATGGAATATTATGCTGCCTCCAAAGCTCGGATTTTTCAGAACCAGCATTCCGATGATATCCTGATATGCAATGGAGACGACGAATGGACCAAGAGGATGACTGCTCAAGCACCGTGCCGTAAGTTTCCATTCAGCGTGCAGGAGAAAGTAAATAAAGGTGCTTGTGTCGAGAATAGGAAGCTGGTCACGTATATCCGGGGTACAAGGACGGAAATCATCGACATTGATCAGATATTTATTCGTGGTAAACATAATCTATACAATGCCATGGCCGCAGCATTAGCAGGACAGCTTCTCGGTGTCGAGCCGGCGTCGATCCGTACGACACTGAAGACGTTTGAAGGAGTTGAACATCGGCTGGAGTTTGTTCGAGAATTCAATAAGGTTCGATACTACAACGACTCTAAGGCAACTAATGTTGATTCTGTTTGGTACGCCTTGCAGGCGTTCAAAGAGCCGATCGTTCTGCTTCTCGGCGGACGTGATAAAGGGAATGACTATTCCCGTTTAACAGAGCTTGTTCAAAAACAAGTGAAGACCATCGTCGCGATTGGTGAGTCCGCCTCCAACGTGGAAGAGGCATTTCGGGGAACAACGGTGATTTCCAAAGCCGCTACAATGGAAGAGGCTGTTTCGACGGCTCGATTTCTGGCTCAACCGGGAGACATTGTACTTCTCTCTCCAGCATGTGCCTCGTTTGACTGGTTCAACAATTACGAACACCGCGGTCAGGTATTTAAAGAACTGGTGAATAGATTCTAAATGCTCAAAATACAACGCAATCATATTGATATCTGGCTCCTCATCGTTGTTCTCGGACTGATGGTGGTCAGTCTTGGCGTTGTTTACAGCGCATCTGCAGAGTGGTCGCTGAAACGGTTCGAAACGCAGAGTCATTATCTGGACCTCCATGCAATTAAAATTCTCTTAAGCATCGCTGCGCTGTTTATCGGTTTGAGTATTCCGTACGGTGCATATAAAAAACTCACAAAACCGACTCTCTTGATCGCTCTTCTCTTTTTGATAGTGACTTTTATACTCGGTGGTGAAACAAAAGGTGCTGTACGATGGCTTCGTTTTGGCGGATTAGGATTTCAACCATCGGAATTTGCTAAATTCGCGCTACTATTTCACATCAGTCTGTTATTGGCAACGAAGGGCGAACATATCAAAGATTTTAAAAAAGGATTTCTTCCCATCATTATTTGGATCAGCATGGTGACCGGCTTAGTCTTGGCACAACCAAACCTCAGCACCGGCATGATGTTATTTGGTTTAACTATTATTTTGCTCTTCGTCGGACGGGTACGAATTCTTCATTTAACAGGAATGATCCTTGTTGCTGCCTGTATTTTTGTTCTCTACATATTATTTATGGCATATGTACTAAAACGTCCTTACCAGTTAGAACGGATCCTGCATTTTATCCAGGGTGAACCGAACAGCCAGCAAAATTATCAGCTTTGGCAGGGCATCATTGGATTTGGCAATGGCGGCTTGTTCGGCGTCGGTCCTGGTGAGAGCCGACAAAGAGATTTGTTTTTACCTGAATCCTATAATGATTTTGTCTATTCGATCGTGGGTGAAGAATATGGGTTGCTTGGTACGGTGGTCGTGCTGGGAGCGTTTTTGTTCGTGATGCTGAGAGGATTTCGGATTGCGAAGCACGCAAAAGATGATTTCGCTCGGTTTCTCGCAATCGCCATCACCAGCACTATTACGCTGTATGCGCTGGTCAATGCCAGTGTATCTCTTGGGCTTCTTCCCACAACGGGGCTGCCTATGCCGTTTATCAGTTACGGAGGTTCGTCTTTGATGTTGTCGGCGTTTTCCGTCGGTGTTTTGTTGAATATTTCCGCCCATACGGATTTGCATCCCCGGTCGATAAAAGAAAGAGATCCGGATGCAGTAGCGTTGACACTAGAGTCAGGACTCGGGAAAGTGTATTGAAGCGTGTTAAAAGGACAGACGAGAATTCTCATCGCAGCGGGTGGAACCGGCGGGCATGTGTTCCCGGCGCTTGCAATTGCTGATGAAATAAAGAAGTTGAATTCCAGCACGGAATTCTTATTTGTCGGTACGAAAGGAAAGATAGAGGCGCGTCTTGTCCCGCAGCGAGGGTACTCGCTTGCATATGTCTGGATCAGCGGATTTCATCGCAGTATGCGTGCGGAAAATTTTTTGTTTCCCTTAAAAGTAGTTGTTTCTTTGTTTCAATCGTTCTTTCTCATCAAGCAATTTTCTCCGGACGTGGTTGTTGGAACCGGGGGGTACGTGTGCGGACCTGTACTGTATGCTGCATCGCTGTTGAACCTTCCTATCATCGTTCACGAGTCCAACAGTTTTCCCGGTGTGACAACACGGTTATTGTCAACACGGGCAGTAAAAATTTTTACTGCCTTTGATGCAACAACACAATGGCTGAAACGAAAAAACAATATTGAGTGTGTCGGCACGCCAACTCGTGATATCTTGGGAATGGTAACACGGGAGGAGGGTATACGATTTTTCAATCTTGACCCGGCAAAAAGAACCGTGCTCGTTGTTGGCGGAAGTCTGGGTGCAGTTTCCATTAATCTGGCGATAAAAGCCATAGTTCAGGAATTAATTGATTCCGGGATTCAGTTGATCTGGCAGACTGGAAAAAGCGACGAATCACTCATGAAAGACACAAAGATCCTTAAGCATTGCAGGATCAGCGTTTTCATTGAACATATGGAATACGCATATGCCGCGGCGGATATTGTTGTTTGCCGTGCTGGAGCTACAACGCTCGCAGAATTGACTCGGTTAGGCAAGGCTTCCGTGCTGGTTCCGTACCCGCACGCCGCTGCGGATCATCAGACCTATAACGCACAGACTCTGGTGAACGCCGGAAGTGCAGTGATGGTTGCAGATCGAGATCTCAAGAATACCTTGAAGAATGTTTTATTGGACGTATTACATGACCACAGGAAACTCGAACATATGAGTGATGCATCGATGAGCATGGGAAAGCCGAACGCCGGCAGTGAAATCGCTATGAAAATTCTTCAATTAGTACGATAGTCATGCAAGAAAAAGTATTCAAATATAAACTTGATTTTTATTACCAGCAGACACTGATTTATCTTTCGACATTAGTGCTCTATGCGGGTATCCGCGGCAGCTTTAGTGAGGATGAGTTCAGTTTCATCTTTAAAGACCCGATCGTGTATATCATCATACTCTTTTTTATCGTCTCGTTTATCGTTCTCGTGCTCAATATCTGGCGCGATCGAAAATTGATTGTCTCAGCAGAGAAGATACTCTTTCATTCAAGACATCGGGAACGAGTGTACGAGATCTCCGATATTGAGTGGATGCATATCGGGAAAGAACGTCTTGTAAAAACTGCAGGACGGTTTCAACAGATTTCCATCAAGATGAAGCAGCGACCGATACCTGTCAGAATTCGCGTTGGACGCTATGAACACAACCGAGAGTTGGTTGCGGAGATGGAAAAGATTGCCGAGTGCGTTCCCGGCAAGAAACAACGCCGGTTCAATCTTGGACGACGCGCGCGCAAATCAACATCCTTTTAAGAGGAACCGCTACGGATGTTTAGCTCTATCAAAAAATTGCATTTCGTGGGTATCGGAGGCATTGGAATGAGCGGGATAGCAGAAATTCTCCTCGATCAGGGGTTCCGCGTCAGCGGCTCCGATCGGGCACTTTCTGAAGTGACAGAACGCCTCCAGAAACTTGGCGCAATCACGTTTGAAGGACATCGGACTGAAAATATTGCCCACGATGTGGATACCGTTGTGTATTCTTCTGCCGTGCAGCCGGACAACCCGGAAATTCTTGAAGCACAGCGAAGAAATATCCCCATTGTCCGCCGGGCTGAAATGCTCGCAGAAATGATGAGGTTGAAATACGGCATCGGCATTGCGGGAACGCATGGGAAAACCACCACCACATCAATGACGAGCCTGGTCCTCATGGAAGGCGGTTTTGACCCTACAGTTATCGTTGGCGGGAAGTTGAGCGGATTAGGTGGAACCAATGCACGGTTGGGGCGCGGAGAATTTATCGTTGTCGAAGCAGACGAGTACGATCGCTCCTTCCTCTCTATCACCCCAACGATTGCTGTTTTAACAACGCTCGAGACTGATCATCTCGATTGTTATCGCGATTTGGAAGATATCAAGAATGCTTTTGTTCAATTTGCCTCAAAAGTACCTTTTTATGGATTCATTGTACTCAGTCTCGATGAGCCGGCCCTGCTGGATATCATGCCGAGATTAAGTAAGAAGAAAATTTTGACATATGGGTTAAATCCCCAGGCCGATGTGCAGGCGGTTGATATCCGGCATAAAGACAACACAACGACTTACACTCTCGTACGCGGAAGCAAAGATCTCGGTACTATCATTCTTCAAGTACCAGGAAAGCACAATGTGCAGAACTCGCTGGGTGCGATCACAGTCGGGTTGGAGCTCGGTATTTCTTTTCAAAAGATCAAATCAGGTATAGAAAAGTTTACCGGTGTGTATCGACGATGGGAAAAGAAAGGCGAAATAGGAGGTATCACGGTCTACGATGACTATGCCCATCATCCTACAGAATGCAAGGCAACACTAGCAGGCGCAAAGGCCGGATGGCGAAGGCGTGTTGTGTGCGTGTTTCAGCCGCACCTCTATAGCCGGACACGTGATTTCTACGAGGATTTCGGCAAGTCATTTCTTCTCTCTGATGTATTGGTAGTAACAGACGTCTATCCGGCGCGTGAAGAACCCATTCAAGGCGTCACGGGTGAGCTGATTGTCAATGCTGCCAAACAATTTGGCCATAAAGATGTTCATTATGTTTCTGATAAAAAACAAGTTCCTGCTGCTCTCGCTTCTCTTGTAAAACATGGGGATATCGTGATCACGATGGGCGCGGGTGATATCTGGAAGTACGGTGAAGAATTTTTAACCCTATTCTCTCAGAAATGATTTCACTGAACGACATACAGAAGATTCTTCGCGGGAGTATTGCTGTTGATGAACCGATGGCAAAATACACGTGGATGAAAGTTGGCGGTCCTGCAGATTTCTATATCGAACCGGCAGACAAGAGTGATGTCATCACCATTGTCGATTACTTCCGCAAGCATCATTATATCTATATCGTGCTGGGCAGGGGCAGCAATGTCCTCGTTAGTGATGAGGGAGTCCGCGGTGCTGTCATCAATGTGGAAAATGCTCTTTCCGACCTGAGATTGGAGAAGAACATTGTTTATGCTGAAGCTGGTGTACGACTGACAAAATTCGTGGATTTCTGCATTCAAAATGAACTCGCCGGCGTTGAAATGCTTGCTGGAATTCCAGGAACCATTGGCGGTGCGGTGGTAATGAATGCAGGAGCTCATGGGGGTGAGATTGCTGATTATTTAGTTGACGTTGAAGTCCTCCGAGATGGAAACCCTCAGCGCGTTCGTAAAGAGAAAGCTGCTTTTGCCTATCGGCGCTCGGGATTTACGCAAGATGTTGTCCTTGGAGCATCGTTCCGACTTCCACACGGAAACAAGGAACAGCTTTCTGCAAAGCGTCGTGCGTTGGTCTTGCAACGGAATACAACCCAGCCGCTGGAGCTTCCCAACCTCGGCAGTATGTTCAAGAATCCGGTCAATACATTCGCAGCAAAATTGATAGAGCAGGCCAACCTCAAGGGGAAGCGCGTGGGCGATGCACAGATCTCAGAAAAACATGCCAACTTCATTGTGAACCTTGGCAAGGCAAGAGCTGAAGATGTTTTGAAGCTCATCGATCTGATAAAGCGTACGGTATATCAGAATTCTGGTTTGATGCTGGAATTAGAAATACAATTGGTGGGCTTCTCTGACTTTTCAAAGGAAGCAGCATGAGAGAATCCAGACCCAAAACGGTTGGAGAACTTATACTGATAGGACTTGTTGTAGGCCTTGTTTTTGGCGCGAATGCATGGAAATCAAGTCTGAAAATCAAACAAATAAAGATTGAAGGCAACCGGATTGTTGGAACGAATGAGATTGTACAGCTTACTCAAATCCCGCCTGCGGCATTTCTGTATCAGGCTGATTTAACAGCAATACAACGGAATGTCATGAGCCACCACTATATCAAAGATGCAGTGGTTGAGCGGAACCTGCCCAATTCCATTCATATCCAGGTCATAGAACGTATTCCCATTGCTCTCCTGAATGGATCGGAGACAAAATATATCGATGAGGACGGAGTCGTGCTACCGAGGTCTATTTCGCATAAACTGTTTGATTTACCGATGATCAGCGGATTAACCTCAAGCGAGCATTTGACTTTGGGGTTGACAATCACAGAGCCGGACATCCAAGAGACCCTTCAATTACTTTCAGCATTAAAGACGTTGAACCGCCCTTTGTATCACAATATCTCGGAAGTACAGTTACGGAACGGCGGAGATATTATTCTCTATGCGGCAGAAGGGGGCGTACCGATCATTTTTGGACATGGTGATGTTCCAAGCAAGCTCGTGCGTCTCGAGACATTTTGGAACGATATTGTCAGAACTCGCGGTTCACAATCATTGCAGTATGTAGATTTGCGGTATCAAGATCAAATAGTTGCACGCTGGAAGACACAACCATCAGCGGCCAGAAGCCTATAACGGCTTACCGCAGACGGAAGAATGTTAGAAAAAAAGGATTTGATATGGAACAAGATATTGCAGTTGGCTTAGATATTGGAACCACCAAAGTATGCGCCATCGTGGCATCTCCGGATGAAACGTATCCCGGAAAGCTAAAAATTCTCGGCATCGGTAAAAGTGCGTCAGAGGGTTTGACACGCGGTGTTGTTACAAATATCGAAAAAACAGTTCGCTCTATTCAGTCAGCGGTATTGGATGCAGAACAGCAATCCGGTGTCAAGATTAGCTCTGTCACCGTCGGGATTGCAGGTGATCATATTCAGAGTTTTCAAAGCCGTGGTGTCATCAGTATCAGCAGACCGGAAAATGAGATTACACAGGAAGATGTCGACCGGCTGATCGAAGATACCAAGCGGGTTGCCCTACCCCTCGATCGAAAGATCATTCACGTTATTCCCCAACAATTCATTGTTGATGGACAAGATGGAATTTACGATCCTGTCGGCATGTCCGGCGTTCGCATGGAGGCAGTTGTACATATTATTACCGGCCTGGTGACCGCCGCTCAGAATATTTATAAATGCGTACAACGAGCTGGTTTACATGTGAACGATATGGTGCTCGAACCGCTGGCATCCAGTTATGCGGTCTTGGATGATGAGGAAAAAGAAGTGGGCGTCGCACTGCTCGATATCGGCGGCGGTACAACGGATCTTGCCGTTTTTGAAGAGCGTACGATTCGCCATACTGCTGTTATCGGCATTGCAGGAAGAAAAGTGACAGATGACATCCGGAAGGGTTTCGGTATTCTCACGGAACAAGCCGAAAAAATAAAAGTTGATTACGGATTCACCTATGAACCTGCAATCGTGGATAATCAACTCATCCAGCTTCCCGGTATTGGTGGACGGGCGCCATTAGAAATTGACAAGCGATTGCTCTGTAAAGTTATCCAGCCGCGCATGGAAGAAATTCTGGAATTTGCAGCCATGGAAATTAAACGCTCCGGTTATTCAAAGCATTTGTCAGCAGGTGTTGTGCTGACAGGCGGCGGCTCACTTATTAAAGGGACTGCCGATCTCGCGAAGGAAGTTCTCGGTATGCCGGTGAAGATTGGAATTCCAGGCGGGTTTAGTTCCGGGCTTGTTCGTGAGATTGAAAATCCCATTTACGCAACCGGTGTCGGACTTGTTATGCATGAATTGAAACACCGAGATCGATCCGCCGTCAAAGCTGTAATTCAAAATGGAAAAGGAAAAACGATCTTTCACAGAATGAAAGCCTGGTTTGACGAATTATAGAACAAAAAATTTATTCATCAATTATTCATATTTCACTAATACAAGGAGAACCCACCGTGCCTATCGAACTTGACACCTTATCTGGTCGAGGAGCGAAAATTCGTGTTGTCGGAGTTGGCGGAGGAGGCAGCAACGCCGTCAATAGTATGATTGACAAAGGCCTCACCGGCGTCGATTTCGTCACCATCAATACAGATCTTCAAGCATTGGAGCGTAACAAAGCTCCTAACAAAATTCAAATCGGTAAAAACCTTACTCGCGGGCTTGGTGCCGGCTCGGATCCTACCGTAGGATTCCGGGCAGTCGAAGAAGATCGGGAAGAAATTGCCCAGGTTCTCAGCGGCTGCGACATGGTCTTTATTACCGCAGGCATGGGCGGCGGTACGGGAACCGGCGGTGCACCCCTCGTCGCAAATATTGCCAAAAGCATGGGAGCGCTGGTTGTTGGGATCGTTACTAAGCCCTTCAGCAGTGAAGGCAAAAAGCGGAATAGCCAAGCTGAGCAAGGAATCGAAGAACTGAAGAAAAATGTCGATACGCTCATCGTTATTCCGAATCAAAAATTACTCGATCTTATTGACCGCCGCACACCTATCATGGAAGCATTCGAGATCGCCAATCAGGTTCTGTACAATGCCACACGCGGCATTTCGGAAGTTATCACCGTCCCGGGGTATATCAACGTAGATTTCGCTGATGTTCGTACAATTATGAAAGAGATGGGCGATGCGTTGATGGGCACCGGTATTGCTACCGGTGAGAACCGCGCAACAGACGCAGCACACATGGCAATTTCCAGCCCGTTGCTCGAGGGGATTTCCATTGCCGGTGCGCAGGGTATTCTCATAAACATCACGGGCGGTGTCATGCTGAGTCTTACCGAAGTGGATGAAGCAACAAAGATCATTCATGAAGCGGCCGGTGAAGAAGCGAACGTCATACTCGGGACAGTCATCGATGAAAACATGTCCGACGAAATTATGGTGACGGTTATTGCAACCGGATTTAATAAACGGGCAGCGGCGCTCCAGCGTCCGGCAAAACCGACCGCGAAGTTGATCGATCATGTTCCGGTTGGTCCAACAGAGCTGCAGCGCTTTGATGTTCCATCATTTACACGACGCGGGGTAGAAATTCCCAATACACCGCTTCGTGAAGTGGGTATGCAAAAAGAAAAGATCGATAAATCCGATACAGATCGTCCGGCATTTCTTCGGAAAATCATGGATTAATTGGCTCGTTCTCAGCATCCTTTGTAGGAGTAAGCTCCCTTCCCTTCTCTCTAGCACGGTGGGAATGAAGGATGGCTTACGTATCTCCGGTTCTCCAGATCCTGGTTTCTTACTTCGGGAGGCCGGAGGTTTTTTATTCCAACGAACTGTAAACGGTTCACAACTCCACCTCTAAAGAATACTTCTATGACAAGTAAAGCAGATGATGCTGTAGAATGTTTTATGAACGGATATAATTGTGCACAAGCGGTCTTTTCCACTTACGCTGAAGGTTTCGGCATTTCTTGGATCAATGCTTTGAAGATATCCAGTGGTTTTGGATCCGGAATGGGACGCCTTCAGAGTATCTGCGGAGCACTTACAGGGGCATATATGCTTATCGGATGCAAGCATGGCAAGATCCGTAAAGATGATGCCGAAGCCGCTGAACATACTTATAGTCTCGTTTTAAAACTCTCCGATCAATTCTGTGCACTCCATGGAAAAATATCATGCAGAGAGTTGCTTGTCTGTGACCTCAAGACGCCAGAAGGCCAGCAATTCTTCAAGGAGAACAATTTGAAGGAACTTAACTGCGCTCATTACGTTCGAGATTCTGCAAGATTGGTAGAAGCATTGCTCTTCGAGGAATGAGCGTGTGGACAAGTCTATTTCCATCCCCTCACCCACTGAGTCCCGCACAATCCAGTGAACGGGCATTTCGGGCAGGTGGTGCTGAGATCGACTGGAGGAGAAAAAGGTACGGTGGCGTTATTCATTTCTTTCACAAGCAGTTCAATAACTTTTTGAGCTTGCACAAAGCACACCTCACGTTCAGCTGAATCATCGACAAACACCTTCTCGCTTTCCCTGCTGAGCCGGCTTTCGCCAATATAGAGATATGCGGGAATGATTTGTTCTATCGGAATCCCGGTATGAATTCTATAGAGCAGAAGATAGATGGGTAATTGCACGGATGGGAGTGCCTGACTCCAGCTTTCACGATTTGAAAGTTCGAGTTTGTTGAGAGCGATAGGTTTCTTACTTTGTGGGAATCCTGTTTTATAATCGAGGATGACGACGGATCTTCCCCGTTTTTCGATACGGTCTAATTTCCCTTCAAATTTCACACCGAAAGCACGAACGGATATCTTCTCTTCCAGTCCGGTTATGGTTATATCATTCGTTTCCAAGAGTGGCTGCTGGTAATCTGTCAGTAATGCGTTCATCTGCTTCTGCATCTGCCGTTTGAGTAAATAGAAGGCACCCGCCGGTTCCTTTCCAAATTTCTCTTCGAACAAGTAGTTCACTAATTGTTCCATGCGTTTAACATCCAAATCAGACATCGCCAAATTCTTTCCCAGAAACGGTTCATAGTATTTCTTTAACACCAGGTGTATAAAAATCCCGATTTCCTGGTTGTCAAGATCTTCTGAGGCATCTTGCTTTTCATGGAGTTGTACAACGTATTGATAGTAGAACTTGATCGGGCATTGCAGATAGGTATCCATCGCACTGGCACTGTACGAAAATCCGCGAAGTACAGTGAGCACTTCATCGGACTTCGGGATAGGTTGAACTGCTTCATTGGCAAGTTTGATCTCATAACGCACCGTCTGTACATAACGCTCGGATGAATGTGTTCCATCACGTTTTTGCCGTTCCCACAACAGTTGTTCAACAAAGCGGCTCTTGCTGCTTTCAGCGGACTCTGAAAAGAACAGATGTACTCGTTTTGCACCGCGCACGAGCAGGTTGAAGTAATACTCACTGAGTTTATCCCTATCGCGTCGTGTTTCTAAATGCAATTTCTCACGAAGCTGCTGCGGCAGAAGCATATCAGTTCCGCCCCTTCCCGGAAGGACGTCGTCATTCGCATTTAAGATATAGACATCATCGAAAGATAGACCTCGCGTTTCCAGCAGGCCGAGTACTTGTAGTCCCCGCAGCGGCGTACCGGTGAAGGGAACTTCCTGCTGAGCAACATACTGCTGGAGAAAGCTGAAATAACCGGATGCATCGCGAAAGGACATACCGCCGGCTATGGACTGCTCCATCTGCAGGAACATTTGCAGAAATGCTTCTGCGTAGGGACGAAAAAAAGGATGCAAATGAGCGGTGCTTTGTTCATAGGTATAGGAAAGTACTTCAATAGCTTTGTGTGCAAACTCTTTCAACGAGATCAGATGATCGAGGGCGAGAATGGTATGTGTATGAATGCTTCGGAGATGTTCCTGTAACTGCTGCGACGTCACATCGATGCCGGAAGCTGAAGCAGCATACGCAGCATTCTTCAATACCTCATCCGCTTGCTCAATCTCCTCCAGGGTAAAAAGGATTTTCGCTTTATCCTCTGACAGCATGGATTCTATTCCGTGGAAAAGAATGCGTGTAACATCAGCGCGCTTGCGGAAACGGATGTTCTTGGTGTACGGATGCAGGACAAATTTCACGTACTGCACTGCCGAATACCGTCCGCCCTGCTTCGTACAGACAACTTCCATAAGACTATGGAGAAAACTGTAAACCGGGGTCCGTTCCATGGGGTAGCCGAGCGCGATATTGTATTTCTCTTCGGAAAAAAAAGAAAGTGTTTGGTGCATGACGGGCAAGAGTGCATCCGCTGTCGGCAAGACAATCACCGATCTCTCATCAGGGTGTTCACCCTTTTCCATGCGTTCTTTGATGATCGCTGAGAGCGCAAAGACTTGTCCATGCGTATCGGATGATTTATAGAAGGAGAACTCTCCCTCCGGACTGCCCTGTTCAGCCTTGTCCGTCTGAAAGAAGAACAGTGCCTGCAATCGATTGAATAACTCGTCAAAAATGATCTTTTCAACGGGCGTTTGCTTGAACACTCCGGCCACAACAAGCCGTGTATATCCGCTGAGATCTATCGTGCGGATATGCTGCGCTATTTCTGAGTATCGTAGAGCACGCGTCGTCAATCCATTTTTCAGCACAAGAGCATAGAAGCGTGAATAATATTCTGCAAGCGAGTATAACCGGTTATACGTGAGTGATGAGAGTTCCTCCTTTATTTGTCGCTCGGAGAGATTGGCAAGGCAGAGTTCTTCTAACTCACTATACAGTTTCAATCCAATCGGAATGAACGACTCCAGCGTGACGAAATATTCGCCTCCCAGTCGCTCTTTCAATCCGTTATGAACTTGATATAACAATGCCAGAGCATCGATCGACCCAAGATCTTTGCCGCCTGTTGTGTGGAGTCGTTGATAGAGCGCGAGAATAAAATCATCGACGGAGAATATCCGCGGGGGAATGAAACTGCCTCCGACGCGGTAGGCGAGTTCTTTGCGCAAGAAATGGGCTGGCCGTTTTCCGGGAAAGATTACTGCAGTATCAGAAAGATCTCTTCGATCCGTTTGAAGATGATCTGCAATAGTATCAATGAGAGAATCATGTGGTCCAAGAACAATACGCTCACTCATGCAATCACCCGAACGTTCTTCTGATCGACAAACGCCAGAAGACCTGTGACAGTATGGCCTGGATACAGGTCCCGGAGAATGTTCATATAGCCATGTAATTGATCGTCATAATCTTTTTTATCGTCACCAGTTTTGAAATCCACCACCGTCACATCTTTTATATCCACCACAACGCGATCCATACGAAACAGCCGCCCTTCAGGATTGACATATTCCTGTTCATTGAAAATCTTTCTGCCGTCGATGGATGTAAAGTATGGAGCAATCTCCGGAAGCTGTAGGAACTCCATGATCAGCAATGTAAGAGGTACCGTTTCTGCTGGTTCCAGACGGTTTTCTGTATGTTCGGCAACTGCGTCAGAAACACGCTCCTCTATGCCCGCATCAGCATATTCCACTTTCGAGAGAATATCATGAATGACTTCACCGCGTTGACGTTCGTAAAGAGCCAGGTTTTCCACGGTTCCCGGCCGGTCCTGCCGTTGCTTGAATGATTGGTACTTGGGTGCCGGTCGTTCGATGGGGTATTCCCGTCGATCTACTTTTGGTTTCGCAGAAGGCTCAAATCCTGTCTGAGGCAGGTACTTCGACGGTTCTTCTGCCCGCTCTGACTTCACACTGATAATATACATTTCTTCCTGTGCACGTGTGAATGCAACATATAATTTATTCAAGCTGTCGACAGTCCGTTCGAAGTTGCGATTCAGATATAATGCCATCATTTTCTTGCTGAATTCTGTGGTCTTCTGCGTGATGCGCAACAGGCGTATTCCATCCTCTTCTTCCTCGATAAACAAACTCTCGGATCTCGGACGTGAATCTTCCAGGAGCACAATCACCACGCGATTATCCAATCCCTTGGCTTTGTGAATCGTCATCACGGAAACAGCATCAGCTCCATGCGGAACATTGATATTCCATTCAGAATCGTCTCCTTCTTCTTCTGCAAAAGACAAGAATTCCTTGAGATTGTTCCGTCCGCTCTCTTCGAAGTTCTTAATAATTTCCAAGAATTTTGTCAGTGTGCTTTCCTCTTCCGGCGCCAATTCAAACACTCGGAACCGACAATAGATGAGCGAAACAAGATCATAGAGCGGTAAGTACCCGACAACCGTGAACAGCTCTTCAAAACACTGCTTCCAGACATTCTCGTAGACCGAACGAAATGATGTATAGAACCGTGTTCTCCGGTTCTCTCTTCTGGTTTTCAGGATGAATGCATGAAGCTGCTCTTTTGTGACCTTGATACCTGTTATGGAGAGCAGGCGATGAAATGTTGCACTCAAGAGAAATGTAGCAAAAGCAAGATCGTCTATAGGGGAATCCAAGAATCGCAACAATGAGATGATATCTCCCGTAATTTTGCGCCCCCGGATGTCCAGGCTGCTGTGCGACACAAAGGGAATATGTCCGCTATTGAGCCATCCGCTCACGGCAATCACATGTTCGTTTTTCGGTGTCAGGATAGTGATGTCGGCGTACGTATATCCCCGATTCCGGCAATTGACTACAATGTCCATTATCTTTGTACGTTCCGGTGTTTGATCTGCGTCCCTTTCAAAAGCAACGACCTCAACGTATCCTCGCTTTTCGCCGCCTGGTTTCACCTGCTGCTTGAATTCCGACAATCCGCTTGCGCTTGGTGCATCTCCTTGTATCGCAGATGGTACAATAGTTTGAAACACCTCTTTGTTGAAATCAAGGATGCGTTCGAAACTCCGGAAATTTGTTTCCAGTTCACGCACTTCAGGCGGTGCAGAAGGAAAAACAATCGTGTCCATGACATTTTTCATAATACGCCAATCAGCATGGCGGAAGGCATAAATGGATTGTTTCATGTCACCGACAACAAAAAGACTTCCATGTTTTGAAAGCGCTTCACCAAGGAGAGGGATGAGCGCATTCCACTGAACCGGAGCGGTATCCTGAAATTCGTCGATTAAATAATGGAAGACTGCATCCCCTAGATAATAATATACTTCAGGCATGCTTGTTTCCGACATGTATTTCAAGAGCAGCCGATTGACATCGGAGAGAGAAATCTGATTGTTGCGATGCATCAATAGATCGATGGTGCTTCCAAACATCTGATGTGCTTCAACGTACGGTCGGTAGTACCGGTATGCCTGCTGGACAATATATTCTTCTGCAAGTGTGCGAAGGCGGGACTGGTACGGATCAAACCGGACACTCCATTCTTCCGCTTTGGACTTCGCTTTTCCGGCCTTCTTCACCGGAAGGTTATAGAGACTCTTCCGGTCAATCAAATCATCGACGTTTCCCGCGGCCGCCAAATCAATCAGTGCTTCAAAGTATTTCGTGATGTCTAATCCGGATTCTTTCACCAGCGCGTGAAGCTGATGGAATGTTTCGAGAATATCCTTCCGTAGTGCGGCCGATGTCCGGCCGTCGTCAACAGAGGGCAGTACATTCTTGGCCTGTGCGCGGAGCATGCTGTACAGCGATCGCACTTCTTCTGAGAGTTTTTGAAACGGATTCCAGATATAACGTGAAGAAATGTTTTGATTTTCGACAAGAATATCGGTGAGCTGTTCAAGCAGCAACCGTTTTGAGACATCTGTAGAGAGTTCCCGTGAAAATTGTTCAAACGCTGCATCCAGCAGGAGATTATTGGAGAGTGTAATTTCAATCGCTGGTGAGAACCCCAACTCCAGGGCAGATGCTCGAAATACACGCGCCATAAAGCTATCGATCGTCTGCACCTGAAAGGCAGAGTAATCGTTCAAGATTGTTTCTATAAGTTTTCCGCATCGATCCCGAAGCTGTTCTTCCTCCATAGAAACAAGTTCGTGCAACTGTGCAAGAATCTGCTGATCTCCTTGAAATGCTTTTTTTAGATATTCCAGAATGCGCTGTCGCATCTCAGCTGCAGCGTTCTTTGTAAACGTCATCGCTAGAATATTGTTTAACTTGTTGTTCGGTACATGAGGGGAAAGCATGAGTTGCAGCAGCTTCAGCGTCAGGGTGTGTGTCTTCCCCGATCCTGCAGAAGCAGAAACGATGGTAAAATTGGGGAGATGAAGATCGGTATCGTTTTGGAGGATAGAGGCCACGGTTCAGTGAGATCTTGACATACGTAGCAAAAATGTAGCCAATAAGTCCGTGGGTTGCAACGGTAACAGAAGTATTCCAGAAATACATACGGCTGTGCAGGAGCCAGCGACCTGTACAGCCTGAGATTGCCTTTGAAAAATAATTAGACCGACCGTGTAGCCTGCTTGTGCTGGTCGACCGAATGGACAATCGCTTCAGCGACTTCCACACCCAGTCCAAGTCCTACACCCATCCAGAGTCCATCAAAAAAATTCCTTTGGAATTCACCCGGGGATAAGTTCGTGGCACCTGTGATAAGGAGTACTGTCAGCCGGAGTACGACAAACAACGCACCAAAAATTATTCCGACAACAATGAATTTCCAATGCTTGAAGTAAGAAAATTTTCGCTCAAATAAAAAGGCAAGGAGAATAACCGACACGGTCACCCCGAAGGACCAAATGGCTGAATACAGGATCGGCATGAGAAAAGCAATGCCTACAAATAGGATGGATCCGATGACCATCGCAATGGAAACGGTAACCGAAAGACCGCGTATGTGGTAAAATGCAAATATGCATGCACTGCAGAATCCATAGGCAATGTAATAGGCAAACGGAGTTGAAGATGAATTAAATATTTCTCCTCCGTACACCATCAATCCTGCGATCATACTTCCGGCAAAGCCAAGCACGGTAATGAGAATAAGCCTCCACAAATCCCCATACCACGTTTTCATGACCTGCTCCTTTCGATATGGTTTGAGAAAAGAACATCTGTTGGGCCTTAGCTAATATATAGACTTTTCTGTTTTTTCCAATTCTTCAAAATATTTTCGTATTAACTCCTGGTACTCCTTGGCATACCCTTGTTCCAGCGCTTTCAACATTTCTTCCCGTAATCGATTCTTTCCTTCCAAGGAATTGAGATCGATCTCGTTCGGGCTCCGTCGCGGTATCGATGTTCCGGTCTCTGCTTTCCGTTTCTTTTCATAATCTCGCTCCCGTGTCGATTTCGATGCATCCAGAAGGCGGGAAAGAATGCGTTCCTGCTTCTTGATTGTCTCAGGATTGACATTGTTCTGTTCGAGATTTCTAACGACTTCTTTCATTTCCTCTGCAATTGTTTGAAGATCGCCAAGCAATTTCTGCTGTTCACCACTTTGTTGGGCTTCCCGGTTTAATTCTTCCAGTGATTTTTGGACTGCCGCCTGTTCGAGTGCCAGCCGTGCCGTTTCGGCGGCTTGCTGTGGTGTCATACCGCCTAACTGCTGCGTTTGCAGATTGATGGAACTTTGCTGACCGGCCATTCTTTGCAGCTGCTGCATCAAACTTCCGGCGCCAGCACCGCCTCCCTGCATCATGGCCTGCAGCGCATTTTGAACCTGTGTTGCAGCACGATTGAGTGCTGCCATTGCCTGGCCCTGATCCTGCGCTGCTTGAGAACCGTTCCGAGCTTCCAGTGAACGCATGGCATTATTCATGCGCGCTAAGGCTTCTCCTATAGCTTTCCCCATTTCTGGCGTTACTGCAAACGATTTTTGAGACAATTCACTCAACCCTTTGATGATATTATTCAAATCCGATATTGCCTGCTGCTGGTCTTGTGCGTTTTGGCGAAGCTGCGGTGAATTTTGAGGTGCATTTTGCGATTGCTGCTTCATGCTCTCTTCCTCTTTGGACAATTCCAGCATATTGTTGGTTGCTTTGCGCAACTCGTTTATGACATATTCTGCCTGCTGTTGAAGCATCTGCTGCTGCAGAGCATCCATCTGCTGGCTGAATTGCTGCAGCTGCTCCCCGATCTGCTCCTGCATGTGCTGCGCCGCTTGCATGGTTCCCGTCTGTATGTATTGTGCTGCCTGTTGCATTTTTTTGTCGAGCCGCTCCAACTGCATCTGTTCTAAGGACTTCTTCATTTGATCTGCAGGCATTTCTGTAAAGAACTCTTCCATACGACGCTGGAGATCCGCTGCTTCCCGTTCCATCGCCTGTTGTTTCTTTGCAAGATCCGCTTGTTTCTTTGCAAGCTCCTGCTGTTGGTGCGGATCTGCGGATGCTTTTGAGCTTTCTTCCTGGATTGCTTTCTCCTGCTTTTCTAATTCTTGCGCACGTTTCTTCACTTCGTCCAGTTTCTGTTCAATGTGAATTCGTTTTATCAGATTCATGGTACGTTCGATGCTTTGGCGGAACTGCTCTTCTGAAAACGTCACTTTCTGCATTGCCTGCTGGAGCTGCTCCTTGCTCATGGTTGGTGCCTGCTGTTGAAGCTGTTTGAGTGCTTTCTCCAGTTCTGACGAATCAAGCTGTTGAAAAAGCTCCTGCAGTTCCAAATATTTCTCCATCGTCTCTTTGGAAAGGACATTTTGCTGCTGCAATTGTTGTGTCATCTGCTCGAGGCGTGTTTGCGTATTTTCCAGTTTTTTTTGCACCTGCTGATACCGCTTTGCCATCTCCTCCATTTTTTTCTGTGTCTGCCAATCAGGGTCTTTGTTGTTTTTCAGGTCACGGTTAATGGACTCTATATCCTCTTTCAATTTTTTTGCCTGATCAAACGATTGCTTCAAATCATCTATGGTCCGTTCATGCTCTTTATCAACATCGGCAAAGACCTCGTCCAGGGAAGGAAGCCGGAGAAGATAGAGGCCGCTCCGACCGCTCTTTGGTCCCGTGATCGTATCGTTGTCAAAGGCTTCAGCAAAATATTCTACAACATCTTCCGGCACCAAGCTTAAATTGGTCAGGTTCCAAAGATATGTCAACCCGACCTGACCTCCTCCGGAGACTGCGAAGGGAATCGAGGAAAAGGCATACTCATTGCGGACCTGTTCATAGCGTGATTTCACGATGCGGTATCCAAGCCGCAGAGCGGAAAATCCGAAATCGTCACTTGCCTGTAAAAGGAGATTCATCGATTGATTACTCGCAATATCTATGTTTCGCCCTGGTTCCACGATAGTCATCGAAGGATATTCGTCCGGGATGGTTTTGAGCTGATAATGAACGGGTTCGCTATTCGACAATCCTTCCACATCGGTGATAGAAAGATGATATATATTATCGGTCAGAAGTGGAAATGAGGCAGAAAATCTTTCTCCCCGGATTGCCAGAGGGAGGTTGGCATGATTACCAAACTGTATAGACGCTTCTTTGAGCGGTTTACTGGAGACACCAGAAATAGTAATCCGTGTCCCCTTAAGCGCCGCCAAATCGCCGATAAATTCATCTAGTGTCTTTGGTGGAATTTTTGAATATGCCGGATAGTCAAGACGCACACGGAAAGAGCGGATGAGCGGACGATCGAGCACCGTTAGTACAAAGTGATCGCTTTCCGAATCTTCCACACGGGCAAAGTACTGTGTGGTCGATCGAACTGTCTGAAATGTTGTTCGGTACATACCGCTCGAATCTGCTTGTACCCGGATCTCCTCAGAATTCTCCTGCCCCTCCTGCTGCCGAGATATGATCAACTCCTGAACATCTTGTCTCAACGACGGAAGAAGTGCTTTCACACTTACGGATACATCGACATTCTCCCCTTTCACAATCTCTTTATTCCCCGGCAATATCTCTATGAGATATTGGGGCGGCGGAGTGAATTCTCGTGAATAATGAATCAACCGAAATGCGGCACTCGATAGAGATGCTGGAAACAGGAGAACGAGTATAATCAAAACACCTGCACTGACGAAAAACCATCTACGATAACGGGGAATATCTTTCTTGTCTACCGATTCTAAAAAATCGATTGTACGTATTGCTGTGGCAAAGTCCTTGAGCGATGCATCAAGTAATTCTGCCGAATAGAGCGAGGACATTGAAGAACCATCTTGAGCAAGCTGAAGTGCATTCAACAAATGGTCCTGAAGAGCAGGGAAAAAAGCACCGACCTGTTTCGCAATCTCATCATACGTGCGAGACGAAAGCACGCCGGTCAGCCGCAAAATCGGGCGAGCAATGGTCCAGCCGCCCATGCATACCATGGTGAGCGCGGACAGGAGAATGATCCCTGTCCTGACCACCCTGGAAAAATCGAAAAGTGTTTCTGCCAAAACGATAATAACGGTCGCTGCAATCACACCTGCACAAAAGAGGAGGGCAGAGGAAACCAGTTCGACGCGGGTCTGTGCCTTTCGTACCTGATGCAGGCGCTGCAGTAACTCTGTTAGGAGAGAAGAAGATGCTTGCATACATCCTTTAGACAATCATACAATCGTTCACCATAAGATCGATTTCCGCAATCTTTGATTTCGGTTCTCTCAATGTGTCAGTGTCCATACAACAATGTTCGTTCCAAAGCGCAGGGCTTCCTGACGAACCGGTTCAGGATCTCCATGGATTTCCGGGTCAGCCCAGGCATCGCTCGGATTGGACTCGTAGGTGTAATAGACAACCAGCCGGCCCTTATCGAATATCCCAAATCCTTGTGGGGGCTTATTATCATGTTTATGCGATTTAGGCACGCCATTCGGGAAATTGAAATGACAATGATAGAGACCATAACTAAAGGGGAGCTCCGCGAATTCCTGTTCTGGGAATACTTTTTTCATCTCACGCCGGAATGCTTTGTCCATTCCATAGTCATCGTCAGCATATAAAAAGCCTCCCTGCTGAAGATACGCGCGAAGCCGCTGTACTTCAAAGTCAGAGAATGTCATGTTGCCATGCCCTGTGATATAGAGAAAAGGATATGAGAAGAGTTTATCACTGGAAAGATCGATAAATTCATATCGCGGATCACAGTCGATATTCGTGTTCTGCTGAACAAATTTCAGCAGATTGACTTCCGCTGAAGGATCATTATACCAATCGCCCCCTCCGCTGTATTTTAAACGTGCAATGCGGAACTGTGATTCTATGCGAGGTTGAGCATGCGCAATGACCTGCCAACAGCACACAATGGCCAATAGATATATGAATCGATTATTCACTTAAATCCTTCTCTCATCGAACCATCGCTATTAATTTAGAAAACGATGATGCGAGAAGCAATGAAGGAAACTTGCAACTCTGCAGTCTTCTCTCTAAGTTACTACCAGTGGAACAACCTTTGGTGCATCCATGAATGCTGCAAAATTCCTTACCCTCCTTTTTTTCGGATTTCTCTTCCTCTCCAGCGAGAGTGCCTCGCAAAGAAAACAAATCGACCGGCAGCCTGCCGTCGCAGGACAGTTTTATCCTCCCAGCCGAACAGAACTCCAGGCAACACTGAAGCTCCTATATACTCAAGCTGTTGCTTCACAAAATATCCCCAATGTTCTTGCGATCATTTCACCGCATGCGGGATATGTGTGTTCCGGAGAAGTGGCGGCATCATCATTCAATCAGATCGATGCTTCAAAAGAGTATGAAAACATCTTCATTCTCGGATCCAGTCATCACATTGCATTTGATGGGGCATCAATCTATTCACAGGGCAATTTCATCACGCCGCTTCAACTCTGCGACAAGCACTGAACGAGGCCAGATTCAACCGTTCCGTCAGGATTTTTCTCTCCTGTCATCTTCCGGAATGAAGCGGGATCTACGAAAAGTATTAGGATGTCTTGAATCTTTCCGCACTCGATGCTTTTGGGAATACAACTGCCTAGAAGTAAAAGCCGGTTCCATTTTCCAACAAATCAACAGAATTCTTCTTCGGCCTAACAACACTTGTAATCCTCTCTGCTTTTATACGTACTGTCACACGTACACGCAAAAAACCCTGTCGGATTAGACAGGGCTTCTTGGTTGACGCCGTTATTTTTCTGGGTCTTCTCCTTTTTGAGTGGGTAAAATCACTCACAAAAAGTGAAGAAGCGCTTGATTTCATTGTGTAATCCAACTGTTTTAGTGATCAATATTTGTGCATACTGAACCTATGCACAAG
>Ga0268280_1000543_pt1 | contig 30632 bp, 29 predicted proteins | sample saktaG_9_FD_190139 | JGI IMG/M metagenome (GOLD analysis project Ga0268280, IMG submission 190139) | Saline water microbial communities from Sakinaw Lake, British Columbia, Canada - sak_2011_5_24_40m | ecosystem: Environmental > Aquatic > Non-marine Saline and Alkaline > Saline ...
CCGCTTGCCAGAAGAATCCGAGCAGGCAGAAAACCAGGAAGGTTCCCAATATGGTCCTGTTAAGCCTGAATATTTTGTTTGACATCCTGACCTCCCTATTATGACTTGCAATAAATATAACAAACGGCTTTTTTTTTGTCAAATTGCCTGACTATTTCACATTCCAGGGCCGGAAAATAAGCGTGGCTGTGATTTGACAACCCAGGCGAATGATGATATTTTCGCTTTGAGCGGGCGCGAAAGTGGTGGAATTGGCAGACACGTCAGACTTAGGATCTGGTGCCGCGAGGCTTGGGGGTTCGAGTCCCCCCTTTCGCAAATTCATAATCCCGGCCGAAATAAGGACATGTCCATATGAATCATATCCGCAGGTGCCGGAGACAAGTGAAAAGCCAGTTTCATTTTTCCTTTATTTTGCTGCTGGCCTGTTCTGCATGCGCGATCATGACAGAACCGCAGGCCCGGAATGTCTTGCGCCAACAGATTGTCGGTCTGGCCCAAAACCTGGCAGGCATCCCCTATGTGTATGGCGGCAGCGACATCGACGGCTTTGACTGCAGCGGCCTGGTGTTCTACGTTTATGACTGTTTTGGCATACGCTTGCCGCGCAGTGCCCGCGAACAGGCCCAGATCAAAGGCGCCATCAAGTTGAAGTTCGCCGCTCCCGGGGATATTTTGGTTTTTAAAATGAAAAAGATTTGGCATTCGGCTATCTATATTGGCAAAAACCGCTTTGTCCACGCTCCCAATGCGGAGGGATGGGTCAGGTTTGAGACTCTGAACGAATACTGGCGGTCGCATTTGCACACCGTGGTGGCGGTTTTGCCAAGCGGACGTTGACCGGGAGGCAGCATGGCGGATATTATTCTGGAAGCACTGGATATTGAGAAGAGTTTCACCCAACCAGACAAAAAAAAGCTGGTCATTCTGCAGAGCCTCAATCTGCATATGGAGCAGGGGAGCGTAGTGGCCATAACCGGTGCTTCTGGTTCCGGGAAAAGCACCCTGCTGCACCTGCTGGGTTCTCTTGATTCTCCGGACCACGGACAGGTGTGTTTTGCCGGACAGGACATCGGTGCTTTCAGTCGCAAGCGGCTGGCCGTTTATCGCAACAAGGACATCGGATTCGTTTTTCAATTCCATTACCTGATGCCCGAACTGACAGTCAGTGAAAATGTGGCATCACCCGGATTGATCCAGCAGTTCAATCGTGAACTGGCTTTTTCCACCGCTCACGGTCTGCTTGGCGAGGTCGGCCTGCAGGACAAGCTTGAGGCCATGCCCTACCAATTATCCGGGGGAGAAAAGCAGCGCGCGGCCATCGCCCGCAGCCTGGTCAACGGTCCGCGGCTGCTGCTGGCAGACGAGCCAACCGGCAGTTTGGATTGGAAAACCGGGGAAGGTGTATTTGCCGTATTCAAGCGTATGATTCGTGAACGTGGACTCAGTGCTGTCATCGCCACCCACAACCCGCAGCTGGCGGCATTGGCCGACAGGAGATATCTTTTGTACGGGGGCAAGTTGCAGGAGATCTAAGAACGTGACGCGTAACGCGTGATACGTGACGAGGAAGAAAATAAAGCACCAAGTCCCAAGCACCAAATTCCAAATAAATTCCAAGTTCCAAATTCCAATGACCGAAACAGGGGCCAGGGTACAGGGGCCAGGGTACAGGGGCCAGGGTACAGGGGATAGGGTACAGGGGATAGGGGATAGGGTAAGAATAAACGAGGAATCATAATCGCTCTCCTCAAACTCACCCCCTACCCCCTCTCTTGAGAAGGGGCTGGGGGATGAGTTGATTATTCATGTAATCGTCGTTCATCTTCGTTTCGGTCATTTGGTCATTGGTGATTGTGATTTGGAATTTTATTTTTAATCTTCAAACTTGAACTCTCTTCCTGCTGAGCTGCCGGCTTGCCTGATTCCATTTAATTATTATATTGACAATTTATGGTTTGAAAATTATTATTGAACCATGAAAAACGTATTGGCTGTGATATTGGGAGGCGGAAGGGGCACCCGGCTGTATCCTTTGACCAAGTTCAGGGCCAAACCCGCGGTACCAATCGGTGGAAAATTTCGCCTCATCGACATCCCCATATCCAATTGTTTGCATTGGAACATCAGGAAAATCATGGTTCTGACCCAATTCAACACCGCTTCCCTTCATCGTCACATTTCGCAATCTTACCGTTTCGACGGCTTTTCGGATGGTTTTTTACAAATACTCGCCGCCCAACAGACAATAGAGGATTCCAACTGGTATCAGGGAACGGCCGACGCCGTACGCAAAAACCTACATTACATCAAGCACCAAAAAGTCGAACACGTTGTGGTGCTTTCCGGAGACCAGTTGTACCGCATCAATTTGCTTGATTTCATGAATTATCATAAGGAAAAAAAAGCCGATATTACCATTGCCGTCAAGCCGGTTTCACGTGAACAAGCCGGGGATTTCGGCATTTTGCAGATCAACGACCTTCTGCGTATTGTAAAATTTGTGGAAAAACCCAAGACAAATGCCCTGCTCGATGAACTGTTCACGCCGAATACCTATCTGGACATCAAGGAAAATAATCTGAATTATATAGCTTCCATGGGCATTTACATCTTTAAAAAGGATGTATTGATCGATCTTCTGGAACACAATGTCAAGGAGGACTTCGGGCGCGAGGTCATTCCCGACGCTCTCGCCGAAAGCCAGGTGTTCGCTTATGTGTTCAGCGACTACTGGGAAGACATTGGAACCATCAAAGCTTTTTTCGAAGCCAACCTGGATTTCGCCAACCCTATCCCACATTTCGATTTTTACAATGAAGACACTCCGATATTCACCCGCAAACGTTTTTTACCCGGCAGTAAGATCGAACACTGCGACATCCATTACTCATTGATCTCCGACGGTTCGATCATTGAAGGCAGCAAATTGAGCAACACCATCATCGGCACCCGCTCGCTCATTCGCGCCAATACTTACCTGGAAAGGGTGGTCATGATGGGGGCAGATTTCTATGAGAGTCTGGAAGAGAAAACGGAGAATGCCCAGCGTGGGCGCTGTCATGTCGGCATAGGTCAGAATTGCATCATCCGCAACGCCATATTGGACAAGAATGTGCGCATCGGCGACCAGGTGCGCATGTTGAACGAAAAAGGTCTGATGAATTTCTCCCATGACCGATATAGCATCGTGGATGGCATCACCGTTATTCCCAAAGACATGGAAATCCCCAATGGCTTTGTCATCTGATGCACCGCTGCCGCTGCCATGGTGCGTTTTCTGAATATTCGCATTGAAGATTTTTTTGGAGGCCACATGAAGAGAGTACTTTTGCTCCTGCTGGTTTTAATCTTCAGCCTGAACGCCGGGGAATTGGAAAAACTGACTTTTGAACAGGTTTATCTAAACAGGGGCGATGGGCTGCTGCGGACCTTGCCGGTCATATCCGGCTGGCTCGATGACGCCAGTTACTTTGAAACGCGCGCAGGAAAAATATTCCTGGTCGATGCCCGCAGCGGCCGTTCACAGCTGCGGCTTGACCCCCAGGCCTTCAAAATGAAGAAGCCGGCAGACCTGAACTTTCTAAAGCCCGCCGACCACACTGCCGATTATTCCCAAATGGCATTTCTCGACGCGGACGATGTTTATTTATTCCAAAAAAAAGCGAAAACCATCCGTCGCATCACCACTACGGCGGCTGCTGAAGAAAATCCCACCTTTTCTCCTGATGGCCGTTTCCTGGCCTATACGGCAGGCGGCAACCTCTTCGTTTGCGACACAGTCGCTGGCGTTCCAGTTCAATTGACCTTTGACGGCAGCGAGGAGATCCTCAACGGCTACGCCTCCTGGGTCTACTACGAAGAGATCCTGGGCCGGGGCAGCCGCTACCGGGCCTTCAATTGGAGCCCCGACAGCAGCAGGATCGCTTTTCTGCGCTTTGACCAGAGCCGGGTACCGCAGTTCCCGCTCTTCGATGCTTCCGGGACCTATGGCCGCCTGGAAATGCAACGATATCCCAAACCCGGCTTTCCCAATCCGGACGTAAAAATTGGCGTGATCGACCTGGCCGGCCGTCATACGGACTGGATCTCTTTTCCGGCGCAAATCGACCATTACCTTACATTTCTGGATTGGACCCCGGACGGGAAAAGATTTTATCTGCAGTGGCTGAACCGTGGCCAGGATGAATCGCACCTATATGAATACACGCTGGCCGATAAAAAATTGCGCCTGGTCTATCGCGAAAAACAAAAGGCCTGGGTGGATTTTCTGGATGCCGCTGATTTTCAACAATTGGCGGGCGGAGGTTTTCTGCTGCTGAGCAGCAAGAGCGGCTGGAATCACTTGTACCATGTATTCGCCAATGGCATGGAAAAGATGATCACCAACGGCAAGTGGTCGGTAAGTCGGATCGAATTCGTGGATGAGAAAAAAGGGCTGGCATTTGTCAGCGCCGACAAGGAAAGTTCGACTCGGACCGACCTTTATCGGGTGCCCTTTTCAGGCGCCCCCCCTCAGCGCCTGACCCGTCTTGACGGCACTCACAGCGTGACTTTTTCCAAGGCGGGTTCTTATTTCCTTGACCGCTTTTCATCACTGCAGCAACCGCCAATATTGCAGCTGTGCTCCCGCGACGGCGGCGTTCGGCGCCTCTTGGCTGAAAGCGCCACTCCCGCTTTGCGGCGCGTCGCCCTGGCCAAGGTTGAGATATTCAAGATTCCGGCCGGCGACGGCCTGCAATTGCCGGCCGTCTGGTATCTGCCTGCCGATTTCAATGCAGAAAAAAAATATCCTGTCGTATTGTCCGTGTACGGGGGTCCTGGAAGCCGCTCGGCAACGGATGCTTTCCCCCGCCGCTTGGATGATTATTTCCTGGCCCAGCAGGGGATCATCGTGCTGAAAGTTGATCACCGCGGTTCGGGTCATTTCGGCAAGCAGGGGATGGCAGCCATGCACCGCTGTCTGGGAAAATGGGAGATCGCCGATTACAGCAGCGCGGTCGCATATTTGCGCGGTCTACCTTTTGTCGATGGTAAAAAGATCGGCATTACCGGCGGCAGCTACGGCGGTTATGTCGCTGCCCTGGCCCTGGCCGCGGCTCCCGATTTGTTCGCCTGCGGCATTGCCGATTTTGCGGTCAGCGATTGGTCCCTGTACGATTCGGTCTACACCGAAAGATTTATGGACCTGCCGACTGAGAATCCTGAAGGTTACCGTCAGGCTTCGGTGCTTACGCATCTGCCGACCTACCGTGGCGGTCTGCGCTTGACCCACGGCAGTATGGATGACAACGTCCACATGCAGAACACCATGCTATTGCTGAACGGCATGTTGGACCTGGGGAAAACAGCCGAACTCATGGTTTATCCGGGCGAGCGCCACGGCATACGCGGTATTAAAGCGAGCGAATTCAGAAAAGCAGCCCTCGATTTCTGGCTTAGGAAGTTCTTTCCCGAACGTAGCCCGTCGGTGGCAGCGGAGACTGAGCCCGATAAATCGTAAAAATCATGATCCGGCTCCAGTCCATTGACAGTTGCCCACTCTGCCAAAGTCCGCAGATCTCGCTTTTTATAAAAGGAACGGTTGCTCCGGAAAAGATCAACGGCGCTGATTTCAAGATCACCGACAGCCACTATGGGTTGCGCTGGACATTTTTCTCCTGCTCGCGTTGCGGTTTTGTTTTTGCCAATCCTTGCCCGGCCCAAGAAACCATCGCCGAGTTTTACGAGAACTTGACCGATGAAGAGTACAACCAGGAAAGTGAAGGTCGCGGCCGAAATTTTGCGACTATTTTGCAGAGACTGCTCCCGCACGCGCCGTCGGGCTCTCTGCTTCTGGATGTGGGGGCGGCCAGCGGCATTTTTTTAAACTTGGCCCGGAAAGCTGGTTACAGGGTTGAGGGCATTGAACCATCCATGGCGCTGGTCGCTGACGCCGAGAGGCTATACGGTCTGAAACTGTTTTGCGGCACTGTGGAGCAATTCTGCACTAGCGAAAAATTCGCTGTCATCACTTTGCTCGACGTGCTGGAACATGTAACCGATCCCGGCACTTTTTTAAAGAATCTAAACGGTTTTCTGGCTCCGGGCGGTATGCTGGTCATTGTCACTCCAGATATTGGCAGCCTGGCGGCCAGGATCATGGGCGGTCGCTGGTGGCATTACCGGGTCGCCCACCTCAATTTTTTCAACAGCCGTTCTCTGGCTTGGCTTTTGGAAAAACACGGTTTTGAGATCGTCTTGCGCAAACGGTTCGCCTGGAATTTTTCCGCCTATTACCTAGTGACCCGTTTGCTGCCCTTCTTGAAAGGGAAGGCTTTACAAACGTGGTTGAAAAAGCTACACTTGAAGCTGCAACTCCACGATTCCTGGGAAATCTATGCCAAAAAGAAATAAAGGTAGCCTGTATGTCGCTTCGCTGCGGCTGGACCGCTGGCCGCGCAGCACGGCAATCATCATAGGTTCCGCTGCCGTTTTTTTGGTCCATCCCGACTGGCTGCGCAGTGCCCTGTCTCCGTTTCTGCCGCTGCAGATCATTCTGGCTTTCGTTTTGACCTGGATGGTTTCCACGGCCAATTACATCATCAACGAGATCACCGACGCGCCTTTTGACGCCTATCACCCTGGGAAAAAACACCGCCCGTTGGTCGGCAACGAGATCAGTGTTCTCTTGCTGCTCACTTGCTGGGCCTTGCTTACGGCGGGCGCCTTGGGGTTTGCCTATTTCTTATTCAGCTTGCCTTTCGTTTTCTCGCTGGCCGCCCTGCTGCTGGCTGGAATTCTATACAATGTGCCGCCGCTGCGCTGCAAAGATATCCCTTATCTCGATTCCACTCTGGAATCGGCGAACAATCCGATCCGTTTCCTGATAGGCTGGTATGTGCTGGCAGCCGGTTTCCCACCGCTAAGCCTGCTGGCGGCGTGGTGGGCTTTCGGCAATTTTCTGATGGTCGGCAAAAGGGTTGCCGAAAAAAAATTCCTGACCGCCGAGGAATCGTCGGCTTATCGCATGTCGCTCAGCCGTTACAGCATCAGCGGCTTGGTGTCCTTCATGGTCGCCAACGCCCTGCTTTTTCTGGCCCTATTCATCATTTTCTCACTGCAGTTGAACTTGCAAACATTTTTGTTCGCCCTGCCTTTCATTGTTTTCTACCTGGCTTTTTTCATTTACAAATCAGTCCAGGATCGCGATGCGGCGGAGGAACCTGAAAAAATGCTGAAAAATCCCTACTTTGCACTCTACACCTTATTTTTGCTGATCTTTTTTTTAATCGCCTTTTGGTTGAGGTGAAGCCATGGAAGTTGATATCATATTGAAGATCCTGCTGGCGGCCATGCTGGGTGGGATCATCGGTTTGGAAAGGGAACTGTCGCACAAGGAAGCCGGTCTGCGCACCAACATCCTGATCGCCATCGGCAGTACCCTGATCACCGTTCTCTCCTTCAAGATCGCCGCCTTGAACAAGACCGCCGATCCTGCCCGCCTGACGGCGCAGATAGTTTCCGGCATTGGTTTCCTGGGGGCCGGGGCCATCATCCAGGCCCGTTTCGCCGTTCACGGCCTGACCACCGCGGCCACCATCTGGACCGTGGCCGCCATCGGCATCGCTGTGGGCAGCGGTTTTTACCTGGTGGCCTTCCTGGTCACGATTTTTGTGGTCCTGGTGTTGACCGTATTCAAATTCCTACTGGCCTACCTGGAAAAGCAGAAGCAGAACTATGTCTACCTTATCAGCACCGAGGAAAGAGCGTCCCTGCTTGTCGACATCCGCCAGGTGCTTACCGAATTGAACATCCGTTATTCCAGCGCCCGCTTGAATCGCAAGGAAGGCGGTTATGAGTTTGAGATCATTTTAAGTACTTCTGAAAACAAAAACCGCGATTTCATCGAAAAGATCATGCTCATCAAGGGGGTCAAGGAAGTCCTTTCCGAGAACCTATGACCACCCTGCTGCTGGCCACCTGCAACCAGGGCAAAAAACGTGAAATAGAGAATTACCTCCAGCAAGGCCTGGCAGATATCCGCTTGCTTTCCCTTGCCGATGTGAATGTAAATGCTGATGTCAGCGAGACCGGGGCCACATTTGCCGAAAACGCCCGCTTGAAAGCCGACTATTACAGTCTAAGCACCGGTTTGGACACTTTGGGGGATGATTCGGGACTGGAGGTCATGGCTCTGGGCGGGCGCCCCGGGGTGCTTTCCGCCCGCTATGCCGGGGAAGGCGCCAATGACGACGCGCGCATCCAAAGGCTGCTTGCTGAAATGCAGGGCATCATCGAGCGCCGGGCCCGGTTCGTTTCCGCCGTATGCATTTCCCGCAACGGTTCAGCGCTCGCCACTTTCAGCGGCCAGGTTGAAGGAGAAATCCTCTTTGCCAAGAGGGGAGAGGGCGGTTTCGGCTACGACCCGCTGTTTTTTTATCAGCCCTTGGGCAAAACCTTCGCCGAGCTGACCCTGGAAGAAAAGAACCGCGTCTCCCACCGCGCTCGGGCCCTTGAGCAATTTATAATATTTTTTTTGCATGGAGGGTTGGCCCTATGAAAGCCGCGGCTGAAGCTTCAAATTTGCAAAGAAATCGCCGCGGTCTGAAAGCCAAGAAAAAAGAGCTGTATTTCACCATGACAAATATGGCGCCGAAAACAAAGACAATGCTGCGCTCCGCGAAAATGCTTATCCCGCAACGCAATCTTTCCTTCAATCCACGGCAATCCGCTTTGCTCATTCTGGATATGCAAAAATATTTTTTTGACAGCTCCTCACACGCGTTTATCCCCAGTGCTCCGGCCATCGTTGCCAATATCAGCCGACTTTACGAGGAATACGTCAGGATTAAGCTGCCGGTCATATTCAGCCGCCACCTGAATACTACTCAGGATGCGGGATTGCTGGCCGCGTGGTGGAAGGAACTGATCAGGGAAAGTGATCCTTTGAGCGTGATCATCCCGGACCTTCGTCACGAAAACCAGATCGTCATAAAAAAATCCAGATATGACGCGTTTATGGATTCCTCTTTACATGAAATGCTAAAGAAACGGAATGTCAAGCAGTTGGTCATCGGCGGTGTCATGGCCAATGTCTGCTGCGAATCAACTGCCCGTTCCGCTTTTCAAAAAGGCTATGAAGTGTTTTTCCTGGTTGATGGTACAGCGGCCTACAACGAACGTTTCCACATGGCCTCGCTCTTGAACCTTGGCTTCGGATTCGCGGAATTGTCCCTGACCGAGGATATATGCAAGTCAATTATTGAATTACATGAAAAAGAATAAAATAGCTATTGTCGGGGCAGGCCCGGCGGGAATCGCGGCAGCCCTTCAGCTCAAGCGTCAGGGAATATCCCCCTTGCTTTTTGAAAAGAACCAAATCGGCGGGCTGCTGCTGAATGCCAACCGTGTGGACAACTATCCGGGTTTTCCTCTGGGAATTTCCGGTTCTGAGCTGGCGTCTTTGTTCCGCAAGCAGCTGAAGGCAATGTCTATAGCTGTGACCAAAGCCAAAGTTGAAGAACTGGATTTCAAGAACAACGAATTCCGCCTGGCTACTGAAGACCAGGAATATTCGAGCCGGATGGTGTTGCTTACCTCCGGGACCGCGGCCGTGATTCCTGAAGAATTCTCTGCAATTCCTGAATGGAACAAAAAAGTCTTCAGCGAAATTTGGAGTTTGCGCGGCCAGCAAAACAAAAAAATTGCCATCATCGGCGCTGGCGACGCGGCTTTTGATTATGCTTTGAGTCTGGCCAGTAAGAATGAAGTGATAATTCTCAATCGCAGCGCCAATAGAAAATGTTCGCCCGGGCTTTGGCTGGAAGCACTGAAATCATCAGGGATTACTTATTTGGCCAACGTCAGGATCTCAAAGGTCGGCCTGGAAAAGCGCCGGCAGGTTGTGATTGATTACCGGCAACAACTGAGAGACAGCGCCCTGGAAGTTGATTTCCTGGTCACGGCCTGCGGCAGAAGAATGCAGCTTGATTGCCTGTCGAAAGATCTTTCGCGTCTCAGGGGGCAACTTGAACAAAGCGGCTTGTTATATCTTGCCGGTGATGTAGCTAACGGATCGTTCCGGCAGGTGGGAATTGCCGTCGGCGACGGCATCAGGGCGGCAATGAAGATGGTGAAGAAGATTGGAGAGAGTGGAATTTGAAAATCATTAGCGCAACCGGTAGAGAGGATATCGCCATGGTGTATATCGCCGCTATGGAAGGGGGAAGAAAGGTGGAATTCGTCGAGTCTCTCCAGCCCCCGCTGCCCCGCGAAAAAAAATGGGTATTAATCGTATCCACGCTTTTCGGCTGTCCCGTCGGCTGCCGGATGTGCGATGCCGGAAGTGATTATCGTGGCAAGCTGACAGCTGCTGAAATATTCAAGCAGATCGATTATCTTGTCAATAAAAGATTCCCCGGTCTCCTCCCGGATGTCAAGAAACTGAAAATTCAATTTGCCAGGATGGGGGAGCCGTCTTTCAACCCTGCCGTGCTCGAAGTCTTGGAGGATTTGCCTGGTCTTATTCCCATACCGGGACTGATCGCTTCGCTGTCAACGATCGCTCCCGCAAACAGCGGGGATTTTTTTGACAAGCTTCTGGAAGTCAGAAAAAAAGAATATCGCGGACGTGATTTTCAATTGCAGTTTTCGATCCACTCCAGTGATGAGAAAAATCGCGATTGGCTGATGCCGGTCGCGAAATGGAATCTTGCCAAAATTGCCGGCTATGGCAACCTTTTTTATGAAAAAAACCTGAGAAAAATCACTTTGAATTTTGCCTTGAGCAAGGACATTCCCCTGGACCCAAGTAAAATTGGCGCCATTTTCGATCCGGCCGTTTTTTTGATCAAAATGACCCCCCTCAATCCGACTTACCGGGCCCAGGCCAAGGGGCTGCGGACCGGTCTCGATCCATTGAGTGGAGCTGCCGGAAAAAAGATCGTTGCCGGGTTCAAAGACATCGGTTTTGAGGTCCTGGTGAGTATCGGTGAACTGGAAGAGAACCTTATCGGCAGCAATTGCGGTCAATATTTGCAACAGCACCTGCGATCCTCATCCAGGCTGAACAATGGTTATACTTACGAAATTCAATAAGTAAAAGCTTTGGCTTCGCAGTGCCTGAGTACAATCGCCGCTGATGTTTGCATCATTCTTCCATTTGCTAAATCCGCTTGTGACCTCCTCTGGTTTTAAATTTCCTTTGATTGTATTATGATTGATATTTGAGGAGGTTTGCATGAACCTGGGAACCATCATCCGCGACGTGCCCGATTTCCCTAAAAAAGGGATCATCTTCAAAGACATCACCACCTTGTTGCAGGACGGCGAAGCTTTCCGCCTGGCTCTGAACCAGATGCTGAAGAAATACCTGGATGTCAGGATCGACAAGGTGCTGGGAATAGAAGCGCGCGGCTTCATATTCGCCGGCGTGCTGGCCTACAAGCTGGGCTGTGGATTCGTCCCGGCCCGCAAGCCGGGAAAACTGCCCTTCCGCACCATCCGCGAGGAATATACCCTGGAATACGGCAGCAGCGCCCTGGAGATCCATGAAGACAGCATCAAACCCGGCGAAAAGGTCCTTATCGTAGACGATCTGCTGGCCACGGGCGGCACGGCTTTGGCCGCAGTCTTACTGGTGGAAAAACTGGGCGGCGAGGTTGCCGGCATCGAATTCCTGATCGAGCTCGGCTTTTTAAAGGGGCGGGACAAAATTGCGAAATACCCGGTCAGCAGCCTGATCACATACTGAAAATGCTGACAACGTTGCTGCTGCTGTTACAGATCACCCAGCACTACCTGGTCATGCAGCCGCTGCAGGAAGCCATCCAGCACGGCCGTTTCAACGCTTTGATACCAATTTGCAAGCAGCGTGTCGTCCTCAACCTAGAAGAGCCGCTCGCCCTGCATGGCACCATGAGCAAAGAGCAGTTCATCGAGGAATTTTCATCACGCTTTTCATCGCTGGAAGCAGAGAAAATCGAGTGGTCTTCCATCCAGGCCGAAGAAAATATTGCCGTGCAATCGTTGAACCTGATTTTAAAAAAACGCTTTTCCGGAGCCAAGGTTTTTTACAAATTGATCCTTTTCATGAGCGCTGATCCTTTTCATGAACCGAAAGAAAAAGAATGGAAACTCTATTATCTACGCGGCTTAAAAATATAATCCTGGGCGCGCTGTCTGCAACGCTGGCCGGCGCCATCCTGGGCATAGCGATCTTCATTCCCGGCAGCTGGTCGCCCGCGAAAATTCAGTCCCGGGTCGAAAAGAATCTCGAACGCATGGAAGCCGTTCTGGCGGAGGAAGTAAAAAAATACGTTTTGCGCTCGGAAACGCTGCGCGGCCCTTTTCTGGCGGGGACGCTGACTGCCGGCGATCTGGAAAAAAAGGAAGCGCTGATCATTGAAAAGAACGGTATCATAACCAACTATATCGGGGAGATATACTTTTTCAAGCCCGTCAACTTGTCCCAGGGTGAGTGGCGGCTGATCAAAAAAAACCAGGATGTATATTTCCTGCGCCGCCTGGGTCCGTGGGCGTTCTATGTGAGTTTTTTTATGGACATGCGCGCCAACCAGATCCTGGGGAATAAGGATTATCCTTATCCCGTTTTTGACCTGAAATATTCCAATGCCCCGCTGCCGGACGGCGCCAGTGATTTTTCCTATGACCAGGCGCAAGATCGTTTTTACTACACCCGCTTGCTCAAGCCCAGCCAAAATCAACTCATTCTTACTCTGGTGTTTTCACGGACGACTTTTGTCAAGCAAGCGCTCCACACAAAAAAATCGCTCATTTACGGGTTGCTTTTTTTGCTGTTTTTAACCGTATTTCTGGCTTTTGCCCAAACCAGGTTATTCCATTCCCTGGTCAGGCTTGTGGCCCTGGCCGGGATGTCTTTTTCGCTATGGTTGGGCATTGCCTGGCTGGCTGAGAAAAACATCTATTTTCCCCATGGGTTTCTGGCAGTAAGCTCTATTTTCCAGTTGCTCGTTCTACTTATATTTTTGTTGGCAGCCTGTTGGTTTTGCCGCAAATATATCCGTTTAAAAAGCAATACCGTAGCCCTGATCGCATTCAACGGCCTGGCCCTGGCGGCTTTTTATGCCACAGACCGGGTTTTGCGCAACGTGAATTTTCCCTTTGGCGATTTCACTTTGAACCCTGATTATCTCGGCCTGCTGGCCTTGCTCAGCGTCCTGCATTTCGTGCCGCTGCTGGCGGCCGCGCATTTCCTGAAAGCCGCTGACTGGCGGCATTCCTGGCCGTTCATCGGGTTGCAGGCGCTGCTGCTGTTCCTATGTGCCACCTTTGCTCCCTTGGCCATCTTCAGCTTCTTTCCTATAGCTCTGATCTTTGCCGGCATGCTGCTGGGGCCGCGCCGTTTCTGGCTGCGGGCCACCGTGCCTCTGCTGCTGGCATTTGCGGTCGGCAACTGGCTGGCGCAATATTCCCAATTGGAAAAGCAGACCTTTATCCGCGAGAACCTGAAGACCATTTTTTCCAGCCAGAACCATTACGCCAAATTGGTTGCCCGAGAAATCGTTTATGAGCTCAATTCACGGCAAACGCCGTTTTCCGCCCAATTCGACAAAAATAAGCGCAATGAATTGGCTGAATGCTGGAAAAACACTTTGGCGGCACGGGAAAGCATCGCTTCCGGGATATACGTGGTGGACGCCGGCGGAAATGTGCTTCACTCTTTTTCCCACCAGATCCCTTACATTCAACTTAACAAGGAAAATATTTTCCCGTTCTGGCACGTGGAGAACGTGGAAGCTGTTCTGTTCGGGAAAAAAGTAAGCCTGGCCGTAGCCACGATCAACGTGTTTCAGCGGCAGCGCTATCTGGGCTATATCATGGTCCAGGTGCTAAATTCCGCCGATCTGATCCTGAAGAGCCGGGACCAGGTGTCCCTGCTGACTCTGGACCGAAAAATCAGGGATGCCGGGATCGGTTACATCAAGCTGGATGAAAATAGGCGCATTCTGGAAAATCCGGCCAATATCAACGCCGAAAACCTGGACGGGCTTTTGAAATACAACGATGCCTGGGTCGGATTTTCTGCCATGGATATCGACTACAGCGGTTATGTTTTCAATAACGACACGGAAGCGGTCATCATCTTTTTTCCGAAAAACACATTCTTCAAATCCTTTTCTGAATACATTAAGATATTGATTTTTCTGCTGCTTTTACTGGCCTTTTTCAATAGCCGCGCCTTTAAAAAATTCCCATGGCGCTCATTTTTCGGCTCATTTTCAGTTAAAGTATTCGCCATACTTGTCCTTCTCTCCATTCTTACCGCCGCAGTGTTCACCCTGTTTGCGTTGAATTTTAATTTTCTCTCCCTGGAAACACAACGTGACCAGGCAATCTTCGATCGCGGGCGCTCGGCTCTGAATATTATCAACAATCTCCTGGACGAAAGTGGTGAAATAACCCAAAATCATATGTTCCTGCTGGAAAAAATACTGGAAAACAACATCAGCGTCTATGAAAACGGGATCCTGCTCTTTACATCCGACCACAGGAAGATCATCAGGTCGCAATTGCCGATCTACCTGAATTCCGGAATCCGCAGCATCCTGCAGCAAAACAACCAGCAGTTCCAGCTGCAAAAAAAGGAAAACTTTCTGGACCTGTATTTCAAGACAAGTGGGAATTACATTTTTGACATTGAATTTCCTTTTAACAGCGCCGACTTGCTGCGGGCCCGGGCTTATTACATCGATTTCATGATGACGGTATTTTTTGCGCTGATCGTTATCGGAATGGCCGCAGCGTTTTTTTTCCGCAACAAGATCCTGGCACCGATCCACCGCTTGAACCGCGGCATGGCTGATGTCCAGCAGGGAAATTTACGGCCGCTGGCCGAGATCCCGGTTGAAACAGAATTGCGCGAACTTTATCAGGGTTTCAATTCCATGCTGGAAGGGATCCAGGAGCAGAAAAAGAATGTTTCCGAGATCTCGAAGATGAAAACCCTGGTGCAGTTAGGACGTAGAGTGGCCCACGAAGTCAAAAATCCGCTGACACCGATCCGTTTGCTGGCCGAACAGATCCTGCGGTCCCTGCAAGACAGGGAAGGGATCGACAAGCCGGTGCTGGCCAACGCCATCCGCTTTATCATTGAAGAGACCGAGCACCTGCGCCGCGTGGCCTACGGATTTTTGAACTTGTCGAAACTGGATGAATTGAAAACCGAAACCTTCACACTCAACGACCTGATCGCTGAAGCGATCTCCCATATGCGTACCATTTATTCCCAGGTTCGATTTACAGTTGATGAAGCCAGAGCGGCAATCGAGGTCGTCGCCGACCGCCAGAAGATCAAGCAGGTGATCAACAACGTGTTGACCAACGCCCTGGAAGCTGTGGCCGGCAAGGATGGCGAGATTGCGGTATCCTTGGCTCAGGAAGGGGAAGAGGTGGAGGTGCGCATCCGCGATAACGGCATCGGGATCAGCGCCGAGGAATTGGAGCGTATCGCTAAGGAAGAATTTTCTTCCAAGGACCTGGGGACCGGGCTGGGCCTGGTCATTGCCCGTCGTTTTCTGGAACTGCACCGGGGCAGTTTGGCTATCCACTCCTCTGCGGATGCGGGCACGACCATCGTCATGAGGTTCGCCAAGCATGTACAACAGACCTGATCCGCTGCTTCCCGGCGCTGGCGTCGGCATTTTCCTACCGGCTTCTCCGGTCAAGGAACCCTACCGCAGCCGGGGACTGCAAGCCCTGAGGGCTATGGGGCTCTGTCCCCGGGAAGTGGCCGAGGTCCTTTCCGGGAATGATTTTTTGGCACGGCCGCCGCAAAGGACCTTGGCCGATCTGCAGGAATTTTTTACTGACCCCGAAATCAAGGCTGTCTGGGCCGGGCGCGGGGGTTACGGCTCCAATTATCTTTTGCCGCTGCTGGATCAGCTGGTGATCGCTGAGCCGAAGATCGTCGTGGCTTCATCTGACGCCAGTTACCTTCTATGGCAGTTACTGGAACGGCGGCAAATGGTCGTTTTCTATGGTCCGATGGTATACGGGGGGCTGGCCAAGGGTGAATACGACCACGGGCAGATCCTGGCAGCGCTTAGCGGTAACCAGCCGCCCCTGAGCTTCTCGGGCAGCATCCTGTGTCCGGGACATGCCAGGGGATTAATTGGCGGCGGCTGTTTGACCAATTTCGTTTCATTGCTCGGGACCCAGCATTTACCAATATTGAAAAACAGGATCCTTTTGCTTGAGGATGTTAATGAAAGGCCTTACCGCCTGGACAGGATGTTGTGGCAGTGCGAGCAGGCCGGCGTGTTCCGCCGCATACGGGCCCTGCTATTGGGAGAATTTCCGAATTGTTTCAAAGACGCCGGGGAAAAAGAAAGGTTTTACGGGCGCTGGCGGGAAAAATTGAAAGGCTTGGGTATCCCGGTTCTTTTTGACATGCCCTTCGGCCATGCCAGGTCCGCCCAGATGCTGCCGCTGGGCGTGAAAGCCGAAATTGATACGGAAGAGCATTCGGGAATGCTTCATTGTGAGATCGGAGTAAAATGGTAAAAAAGGTTTTTCTTTGCGGCATCGCTGGCACCGGCATGAGCGCCCTGGCCGGCCTTTTCAAACAGCAGGGCTATGAAGTGTACGGATCGGACAACCGCTTTTATCCGCCGGTGGACCGGCTGCTCGCTGACCTCAATGTCACCTTGTTCCAAGGTTTTTCCGCCCAAAACATTCCCAGCAACGTCGATTTTTGCGTTATCGGCAACGTCATTAGCCGCGGCAATCCCGAAGCCGAACATATTCTCGATCATGGCCTGGAGTATTTTTCGATGGCCGAAGCCCTGCAGCGGTTTTTCATCAAGGGCAAACGATCTATTGTGGTCGCCGGCAGCCACGGCAAGACCACCACGGCCACTTTCGTTGCCCATCTGCTGACTATCGCCGGCCTGCGGCCCGGGTTTTTTATCGGCGGCAAACCTGTTAATTTCGCCGCCAGCCATCAGTTGGCCGCCGGGGACTTTTTTATCAGTGAAGGCGATGAATACGAAAGCGCATTTTTTGATCGCTCGGCCAAGTTCTTTAAATACCGCCCCGATTTGCTGCTCATTACCGCCCTGGAGCATGATCATATCGATTTTTATCGGACCGCCGAATCCTATCTGCAGAGTTTTAAAAACCTGGTCAACCAGGTTCCGGGCCGAGGCCGGATCATTGTCAACGGCGATTACGAGATGGCCCGTCAGGCCGTCAGCCGCTCTTTTACCCCGGTCATTTTCTACGGCCGCGCCGGAGCGGATTATGAAATCAACGATGTGCGTCCGCAAAAGGGCGGTTACGATTTCGGACTGGCGAGCGGCGGCCGCAGGCACAATTTTCATTCGCCCCTGGCCGGGCCCTACAACGTCTGGAATTTGACGGCTGGGATCATTCTTGCGCACGAGCTTGGCCTTCCGGAAGCGACTCTGGCCAAAGCGTTGGCCACATTCACCGGAGTCGAGCGGAGGTTATCGCTCCTGGGGCGGCTGCAGAACACGGTTTTCATCGAGGATTTCGCTCACCATCCCACGGCCATCGCCCAGGTTCTTGGCGGCTTGCGGGACGCCTATCCGGGTCGTAGGATCGTAGTTTTATTCGAGCCGCGCTCCTGGAGTTTGCGGAGAAATTTTTTTCAGGGCCGGCTGGCGGATGGTTTGGCTAGGGCCGACGAGATCGTTATCAAGGACGTTTATGAAAAGGAAAAAATTCCGGCTGCAGAGAGACTGGATGTCGATGCCCTTCGATCCGAACTTGAGGCCAAGGGGAAAAAAGTCCATGTTTTTGCCGATTATGAAGAGATCAAACGCTTCGTAAGCGAACTGGATTTTTCGCTTAAACAGGTTGTCATTTTGCTTTCCAACGGCGATGTAGGTGATTTCACCGCCTGGGTGAAGGGTCTGGATGGAATTGCAGGAAAATGAATCTGAAAATGCGCCATTATGCCAAAAAGAGCAGCGCTCCATGCCATTTCCTTCTCGTTTTGTGCCTGGTCACAGCCTGTTCATGTTTCCGAATCGAAAAAAGTGTAACAATCGTGCCGAGCGGGGCTGAAGGTCCGATAACGAGTTTCACCCGCGTCATTTTCAGCGATTTCCGCCAGGCTTTCGCGAATCTCGATTTCAGCGGGATCGGCGGCAATGAACTGGACGCCGATTCGCTTGCCCTCATGCGGGGGATGCGCTTGGTCATGGCTGGAGACATGGCTGGCGCCGAATTCATTTTCCGAAAAATAGACCTCACTGCCGCCACTGCCTGGTCGAAATTGATCGCCAGCGAAATTCTGGTCCAGATTTTCTATTATCAGTCGAAATGGAAGAATCTTCATGAAATGTTCGCGCCTGTTCCCGGAGCGGATCATGCTGCTGATAAAAACGATCTGTCGTTCTTGGAGCTGAGCGAGACCATGCCCGAATATTACAGTTTCCCGGACCATCCCGTAATTCTTCCCCTGGAATTGAGCAATTCGGGTACGCCCATAATTCGGATCCAGATCAACGACAAATGGGAAAAATTTTGGCTGGATAGCGGGTCGGGTTTTACGGTTCTGTCTTCCGATCTGGCCGACAAATTGAGGATCTCTCCCCTGACAAGAGCCAGGACACATGTAATCACCGGTACCAACAAACGGGTAGCCGCCCAGTTGACGGTCATCGAAAAAATCCGTATCGGCGGCATCGAGATCACCCAGCACCCGGCCATGATCGTGCAAAAAAAAGACCTTTTTTTTAAAATCCCCGGTCATTTTAGAAGCAGAAGAATTACGAAAGTCACCGGGGTCACAGGAATTCTAGGGATAAACGCAATTAAAAATCTGTCCTTACGCATTGATTACCGGAAGCGACAGATCATCTTTGCCCGGCCTGACAAAAAAGCTGGCGGCGAACGAAATTTATTTTGGATGGGATATCCGATCCTTGTTTGTCGGAGCCTGGACGGGGTTCGCCTCCATTTCGGGGTGGACACCGGGGCCAAGCGTTCGCTGATTGCCCCGAACCTTATCACCAAGATCAGGACAAAAGGCACCTACCGCATCCGTTTGAAGGTATGGGGGGCCGGGGGCGAAATGAAAATCAAAACCCAGGTTCTGCCCAACCTGAAAATATTGGTTGCCGACTATTTGGTTGGGTTCAGGGATATAGTCGCCCTGCCCCTGGACCAGTTCGGATTCGTCAAATTGGATGGTATATTGGGTTGTGATTTCCTTATGGGCTGCGGCAGTCTGGTTTTAAACCTTTCAGAAGGGGTTTTCTCCATTGGCAATGCATAGTCTAGCACGCTCGACCACCGGCTCGCTTTCAACTCCGTTTTTGCCCTGGCGGTTGGGAAATGATTCGGATTGGCAACGCCGGCAAATGAGATCCCCAAGATAGCGCCTGAATGTTTTTGGAATGATTGACACAAAAATACAAAATCGATAAGATGGATTACCAGTAAGCCAAGGAGGTTCACTCATGACAATTTCCCGGGAATTGACCGCTAAGGAAAAATTGAAACCGCTTTTTGATGATCCAATGAAACTACTGTTCGGACGCAATTTTACCGATCACATGTTCACCATGGTCCATTCCGGTGCCGGTTGGCAAAATCCCAGCATTAAGCCATTTCAGCCATTGGTTTTGTCGCCTGCGGCCAATGTCTTCCACTACAGCCAGGAAGTTTTCGAAGGCCAGAAGGCCTATAAATCAAAAAAAAACGAAATTCTTTTATTCAGGCCCCGGGAAAACGCCAAGCGCCTGAACCGTTCGCTCCAGCGCCTATGCATGCCCGAAATTCCTGAGGAACTGTTTCTGGAAGCCGAATGCGAATTGCTCAAACTCGAGGAACGCTGGATCCCGACCCAGTTGGGGACGAGCCTGTATATACGGCCGACCGTGATTGGCACCGAGGCCGCACTGGGGGTCAAACCCTCTAACGAATATCTTTTTTACATCATCCTCTCCCCGGTGGGACCGTATTTCAAGGAGGGTTTCAATCCCATCGGCCTGTGGGTCTCCGACACCTATTCTCGCGCCGGCAGCGGCGGGACCGGTGAAGCCAAGACCGGCGGCAACTATGCCGGCAGCCTGCTGGCCACCCGTGAAGCCACCCAAAAAGGCTACAGCCAGGTCCTCTGGCTTGATGCCGGCGAACACCGTTTCGTCGAGGAAGTCGGGGCCATGAATATTTTCTTTATCCTCGACGGCAAACTTGTCACCCCGGCGCTGGGCGGGACCATCTTGCATGGCATTACCCGCAAGTCGGTGCTGGAATTGGCTCCCCAACTTGGTCTCGCGGTTGAAGAACGGCGCATCGCCATTGAAGAAGTGATCGAAGGCATACATAGCGGAAAATTGACTGAAGTTTTCGGCGCCGGCACGGCCGCGGTTATCAGCCCGGTGGGCAAAATAGCGTTCCAGGGGCGCGAATTCATTATCAACGGCAACCAGACCGGACCCTGGGCGCAAAAACTCTTTGCCACCCTGACCGGGATCCAATACGGTGAAATCGAAGACAAGCACAGTTGGGTCTACAAAGTGAATTAATTAGAGCGGAATGAAGATATTGGGCATGTTGCAGCCCGGAGCCGGAATAGGCGTTTTTATTGTGGCTGTGTCGCTCATTTTGCCGCAGCCGTTTTTGTTGGGCGGTGATTTTGCCAGGGGAGAGATCCTCGACCCGGTCATCTGCGAGCATGATATTAATCAGAGTTATGCGCTGTATCTGCCGACAGCTTACCAGCCCGGGCGCCGCTGGCCGGTCATGTATTGCTTTGATCCCGGCGGCAAAGGATCTATACCTGTTGGCCTTTTTAGGGAAGGGGCCGAGAAATACGGCTGTATTCTGGTAGGCTCAAACAATTCCAGGAACGGCCCCTGGGAGATTATCCTGCAGGCCTCGCGGGCGATCTGGCGCGATACGCATGCCCGTCTGGCCATCGACGACCAAAGGATTTACTCGGCCGGCTTTTCCGGCGGAGCCCGGGCGGCGTGCGGATTGGGTAAAATGCTGTCCATTAAACTAAGCGGCGTCATCGCCTGCGGCGGTGGCCTGCCCGCTTGGCTCGAGCCCAGGGACGTCATGGACGTCCCCTGGTTCGGCACCGTGGGACTTCATGATTTCAATTATCAGGAAATGCAGGAACTGGAATTGAGATTGCGCCGGCAGGGCTCCCCATGCCTCCTGCGTATTTTTCAGGGTCGCCACAGCTGGCCGCCGTTGAAACTGGCGCTAGAGGGGATTGCCTGGCTGTACGAACAGGCCGCTGATCCAGGCATGGATCCCCGCTAGCGGGATTTCATTCATTCCATATCTTATATGGCTTGAATGTCAATCCTGCCTATTGTGCTGGAATTTAGATTGATTATATATTTTTGTTAACGTATATTCTCAATTAGAATGAAGTGAAGGACTCAAGGCAATGAACAGACATCTTGTCAAGATCGGAATTTTCATGCTCACGGGAGTTTACTGGGCGATTTTGTTTTGGGCAGGAACCGAGGAGGAACCTATGACTGTTTTTCTTATGTCCGACAAAGAGGAAACCTGCATCCAGGTTCAGGCCGGACAAAAATTCTCGCTGAAGTTTGTCACCAGTCCGGGAACAGGCTATGGTTGGGAACTGGCCGCGCCTCCTGATGAAAAAATGATAGTTATTGTTGAAACCAAAAATGAAGAGACGAACAGCGGCCTGCTCGGGGCCAGCGAATATGAGATCTGGATATGCAGGGCTTTGGCCGCCGGCTGCACCGAAATAACTCTGAAATATGTCAGGCCCTGGGAAAAAGAAGCATCTCCGGCAAAAATGCACAGTTATAAAGTGCAAATCCACTGATCCGGCCAAAAGGGAGTCAGGACAATGAAAAAATACGATGAATTCACCAGCTTCCGCAAACAACTGAATGATAAAATACTGGAACAGGGCAATTTGGGCATCAAGCGGTTTTTTGCCTTGGACGAGCAGGCGTATCAACCAGGCCTTCTCGACGGCAAAACCAAGGAACTGATCGGTTTGGCTTGCTCACTGGTCCTGCGCTGCGACGACTGCATATCTTATCATCTCATCCAGTCCTGCGAAAAGGGCGCCAGCCGCAGCGAACTTTTCGAAACTTTCAACATAGCCCTGATCGTCGGAGGTTCCATCGTAATCCCGCACCTGCGTCGAGCAGTAGATTTCCTGGAAGAACTCGAAAGACGCTGAGAAATAACCTCGATTTCTCTCTGGGATAGCGCAGCGCAGAGCAATACTGCCAGTATGGAATTCGGATATGTCAGTACGTTTCGCAGACCAGGGACTGGTATTCGGGCTTCTGGTAATTCAGCAATTGCACGCCCATGCCGCCAGTATACACATAAGATTGTGGATCGCTGTCTTTTTTGCTTCAGCGGATGAATCCGGCCAGAATGATCCTCTGGTTTTTATCGTCAATTTCGATATTGATTCCTTTGCCGGAGGGGCAGGGGTGCAGGGTCTTGATGAAAATTCCTCGTCGTGACATGTCCCCGGTGACTGAATGGAAGGAGGTTCCCTCGTAATAGAATCGAACCGGCAGCTTTTTTTTGATCCTGTTGTCTCTTCTTTTTTCCATGCATCTCTCCAAAAACGGATAATAAATATATGCTCTCAAATTCCATAAATGTCAATTTATTTTGTTGATTTTCTGGCTGTCAGGGTGATTTTGTTTTCCGGCACAGCCCGCTGAATTCGCAATACCGGCAAAAGGGATTTTCATTGGCATAGAAGACGCCGCCATTGATGTTCTCCACGACGTGTCCGATCAGTTGGAGTAATTTTTCCACGGCGTCGGGTGCGGGAACGATAGAAAAGGTCTGGTGTCTGACGTTAGCGGCGTTTTTTGCGTACAGGACTTCATATTTCAAGCAAGCTTGAACCGGGCCGAAACTGCGGTCGAACAGGTATTTGTATATGACCATCTGTGACGAATTCCGGGCTTTGCTTGGCGACCATTTACTGGTGGTTGTCTTGAAATCGGTTATACTGAAGTCTTCTTCGACCAGATCGATAACCCCTTTCAAAACAACGTCGATCCCGGGAATTTCAACGCTCAATTCCTTTTCAACCATCAGGGGCTTGACGGCGGGAGCGATGTGGCGCATAAAGTATTGCAAAAACGCCTGACCCCTTTCTTTGGTTTCCCGGCGCGGGGTCTGCCATTTAATCTCTCTTTCCTGGCAGGCTGCGTCGAAAGTAGTGCTGAAAACGGCTGCAGCGCTATCATCATCAAGGGAAGTTCCGTTTATTTTCAGAGTGAAGTATTTTTCGATGGCCTTGTGAAACATTTCGCCCAGGAACACTTTTTCATTGATGGGGGACTTGATGTCCTCGATATATGCATAATAATATTTTTGCGGGCATTCTTTATAGGTTCTGATCTGGCTATGAGAAATATAGCCGCGGGGAAGGGGCATGGGGAATGACTATTTTTCGCTGCTTTTTATAAGGGCGTGGAGGCGGGATTTGTAGCGCGACCCGGTATTTTTGTGAATAGTGCCTTTGCGCATAGTCATGTCGATGATAGAGAGGGTTCCGGGAAGCAGCTTGATGGCTTCCTCTCTCTCGCCGCCGCTGATTTTTCTTTTCAGGGTCTTGATTTTATTTTTCATTTTAGACCGGTTGATGCGGTTGACCATTCTCTTCTTTTCATCCTGTTTGTGCTTTTTGACGGCTGATTCATGATTTGCCATTTGCAATCCTCCAGAATTAAGGTCCATCATACACAATAATCGTCCGGCTGTCAACTCCACTCTCATTGTTTACTTTACCTTCTGTCAAAACGAGAATCCGAGAGTTTCACGCATCACAATCTGTGATCGCGGGGAGCTAATCCCAGGAACCGCTTTTTATCCCGCCCAGGTCCAGGGTGACGAATTTGAAACCATGGATTTGGCATAAGGCCAACAGGTCGTTATTCCGGGCGATGATTTTGTGAAAATTGGCTTCTGTGGTTTCGATGCGCACGCCATCAACCATGTAGCGGACACGCAGCGGATAAATGCCCCACTTCAACAGATTGTATTCCACGCGGCCGATGGCATCGATCTGGCCGGCGTTCAAGGTTAGATCATAGGGGAAGCGCGTGGCCAGGCAAGTGGAGGAGGTCAAATAGTAGTTTTTGACACCCTGCTTTTTCAATTCAGCGGCAATTTCTGCTCCGCTGAACCCGGCATCCTGCAGCGGTGACAGGATGGCCAGTTTTTCCAGGGCCTGGCGTCCGGGGCGGTGCTCGCTTAGGTCGGACACGGTGGATCCGTCAGAGACATTGGGGATCCCAAAACGCTTGGCTTCCTTTTTCAAGGCGGTGAACATATATTTTTTACATAAAAAACAACGCTTCCTCGAATTTTGGAGAATATGGGCGTCTTTCAACAGATCGACGCGGAGCTCGCGCAGGGTGAACGGGAATTTATTTTGGAAGTAAGCGACCCGTTCCCTTGCCGCTTCACCGGTAAAGGGTGTATGGACGAAATAGGCGAGGACATTGGCCGAACCCAGTGCCTCCAAGGCGGCTTGCAGCAGGAAAAACGAATCCTTGCCGCCGGAAAACGCCAGCAGCATGTTGCCCTGGCGCTTGAGCCGCTCATGCAGCGAAGCTTTTTTTTCGCGGACATTCCGCTGTGTTTGGTCCTTCATTTCAAAGGGGTGGCCGAGTCTTTCAAAGCCCGCATTCTATAAAGGTGGGCCACTTCGCCCGAAACAATTTCCAGTTCCGGGTTGCCGTCAATGAGCACGAGGTTTGCAGCGCGCAGCGCCAGGTAGTTGACGCGGACCTTTTCTAGAAAATCTTTTTTTTCAAACAACTTGGCCATGCCGGCGCGGGCCCGGCTGATGCGCGCCAATGCCCGGTCGATCTCGACGTCGATGATGAAAACGATGTCGGGTTCCGGGGCGAATTCGCGGTTGGCGCGCAGGATGCCTTCCACGTCCAGACCGCGAGCGCCCTGGTAGCAGGCGTTGGAATAATAATAGCGGTCAAGGACCACGGTCTTTCCGGAGCGCAGCGCCGGTAAAATATTATTTTCCACGTCCCAGCGACGGTCTTCGAGAAAATATTTCAGTTCCTCATGGATCGATATGCTTTCCTTGTCCTGGGCCAGAAGGCGGATTTTTTCCCCAAGCGGCGAATCGGTTGGTTCACGTAACCAGACCGACGGCACTCCGTTTTCAAGCAGGTAGGTGTGAAACATACGCGACAGAGTGGTTTTGCCTGAGCCGTCGATCCCTTCGAACACGATCAGTTGTCCCATTTATTTCCCGAAACAGGTGCCGACGGCCAGGGCAGTTTTGACCAGGTCGCTTTCCGGGTTGATCCGGCGCGGCTCGGCGACGGCCTCTTTGATCGGAGTGGTTTTGATCTCGTTACCGCGCAAACCGACCAGGCATCCGAATTCCCTGTTGACAGCAGCCGCAACTGCGTGGTAGCCGAAACGGGTGGCCAGGATGCGGTCAAAGGGGGTCGGGCTGCCGCCGCGCTGCACATGGCCCAGGATGGTGTAGCGGCTTTCAATCCCGGTCAAGTCTTCGATCTGGTTGCCCACCTGGGCGGCGATGCCTCCCAGCCGGATCGGGTCGCTGGCGTCGTTCACCTGGCGGGCAACAACCAGTTGCCCGCCCTCGGCCCTGGCCCCTTCCGCGACCACGACCAGAGAGAACCTTTTCCCTTTTCGGGCGCGGTCATTGATTTTTTCGCAGACACTGTCTATAACAAAAGGGATCTCCGGTATCAGGATGACATCGCCGCCGCCGGCCAGCCCTGATTCCAGGGCGATCCAGCCCGCATAGCGGCCCATCACTTCAATGACCATGATCCGGTGGTGGGATTCGGCCGTGGAATGCAGCTTGTCGATGGCCGTGGTGGCGATAGTGAGCGCCGTATCAAAACCGAAGGTGACATCCGTGCCGTTGAGGTCGTTGTCAATGGTCTTGGGAATGCCGATGATGGGCAGGTGATATTTTTCATAAAATTGCTGGGCGATGCTCTGCGTGCCGTCGCCGCCGACAGCCAGCAGCACGTCGATCCCGTTGCTTGCAATGGTTTTCATGGCTTGCGCCGAAACGTCATGATAGTCTTTCCGTACGCCCCGCCAATCATCAGCATAGCGGAAAGGATTATCCCGGTTGGAAGTGCCCAGGATGGTCCCGCCCCGGGGCAATATACCGGAAACATCGGTCAGTTCTAGTTTGCGAACATGATTGTGGATCAAGCCGGCATAGCCGTCCAGGATGCCGCAGACCTCGAGATCGAATTTCCGCTGCGCGGTATGGACTACGGCGCGGATGACGGCGTTCAGTCCCGGGCAATCGCCGCCCCCGGTTAGAATTCCCAATCTCCTGATCTTTTTCATTTGGATGCCTCTATGGCCATGATAGCAAATAAAAACATCCCTGCCAATGAAATGTAAGGGGGCAATAAAATATTAAGCGATTTCAAATGCTGGGGTTCAATGCGAGCTCAGGTGTAGTACAGCGTGCCGTGCCCATTTTCATCCGATCTCTTTATCCCCCCGGCTTGCGCCACCCCCCTTATGCAAAGGGGGTTAAAAAACAAGCAATATCGCTCGCTTCCCCTCCCCCCTTACCCAAGGGGGGATGCAGGGGGGATCAGGTATTGTGCAGGTAGGGGGGTTCAATACGAATTCCTCTAAGATCATATTGAACCCTACATCTCTCTTCTTCTTAAGTGCCGGTGTTTTTATAAGGATTGTTCGAGCAGGTCCAGCTTTGCGGCCAGCATGTCGCCGGCTTGGGCCTGATCGGCGGTATTGGTGTCGGCATCGAGGCGCAGCGGCTGGCCGAAAGCAAAATGGATGCGCCCGAAGGGCAAGGGGATCATAAAGTGGTCCCAGCTTTTTTTTAAGACCTTCACCCGCGAACCGCTCCAGCTGATGGGGATGACGTAGGCCCCGGTTTTTACCGCCAGCTGCACCGCCCCTTCCTTGACTTTCCGGGCCGGGCCCTTGGGACCGTCAGCCGTGATCAGCACCGCAGCCTTTTCATTTTGCACGCAGCGCGCCATGTGCAGAAAAGCCCTGGCGCCTCCCTTTGAAGAAGAACCGCGGATGGGACTCATGCCGAATTCCTCGGCCACGGCCGCAACCAGTTCACCGTCGCTGGACAGGGAGATCAACGGCCTGGCGCCGCTGTTCTTGAATTTGTGGATCACGAACAGGATGTGGCGGTGCCAGAATATATAGATCAGGGGCAGATTTTCCTTCTGCAGGGCGGTGACGGTCTCCTGGCCGCTGATCCTGACCCGGCTGCTGAACATGATGGCTTGGATCATGGCCTTGGCCAATTTTTTCAGCAGCAGGAGTTTAATCTTTTTCAGTAAGGCCATATTCCTTTATCTTGTCCAGCAGGGTCTTGTAGCTGATTTCGAGGATTACGGCCGCCTGGGTGCGGTTGAAAGCGGTTTCGGCCAATACCTGGCTGATCTTCAGCTTTTCGGCCAGTTTCTGCGCTCGGGAAGCCACGGCCTTCAAATTGCCGTTGAGACTGAAACTGTCCTGAATGGGAAATGCCTTGCCGGGCAGGATGATCTCCTCGGGACTGATAACAGGGCCGCGGCTGATGATCACTGCCCGTTCGATGGTGTTCTGCAGTTCACGGATATTGCCCGGCCAAGTGTAGGCCATGAGTTTTTCCCGGGCTGGGGCCGAGAGGCTGAATTCGGTTTTTTTGATCTCCAGCGAGAGTTTTCTGATAAAATATTCTCCAAGCAAATTGATGTCGTCTGTACGTTCACGTAAAGGCGGCAGTTCGATGGGAAAGCTGGTGATGCGGAAATAGAGATCCTGGCGGAAGCGTTTTTCGGCCACGGCATTTTCCAGGTCCTGGTTGGTGGCGAAAATGAAGCGGATATCCAAAGGGATGAGTTTGCCGCTGCCCAGGCGGGTGATGGTTTTTTCCTCCAGCACGCGCAGGATTTTACCCTGCAGGTGAATCGGGAAATCGCCGATCTCATCGAAAAAGAAAGTGCCGCCCTGTGCCAGTTCAAGCTTGCCGAGCTGGCGCATGTAGGCCCCGGTGTAGGAGCCCTTTTCATGGCCGAACAGCTCGTTTTCCAGGAGGTTTTCCGGGATCGAGGCCGAATTGATGGTTATGAAAGGTTGTGACTGGCGCGGACTCAGGGTGTGGATGGCGCGGGCGAACAATTCCTTGCCGGTGCCGCTTTCACCGCATAACAGGACCGTGGTGCTGGTCTGGGCGACGAGTTTGATCTTCTCGGCTTCACGCAGGATTTCGCGACTGCTGCCGATGATGACGGTTTTTCCCAATTCCGACTGCAGCACTTCGCGTAAAACCAGGTTCTCGCGCGCAATATGGGTCGAGGCCAGGGCCTTGTCGATCATCAGCAGCAGGTAGTCGGGGTCCACGGGTTTGGCGATGAAGTCGAAGGCGCCGGCCTTGATGGCCTCCACGGCCTTTTCGATCGAGCCGTAGGCGGTCAGGATGATGAACGGCAGCTGCAGGTTCTTGATCTTTTTAAAAAAGCTCAGCCCGTCCATATCGGGAAGCTGCAGGTCGGAAATGATCAGGGCGTACTCGTTGTTCTTCAGCAGGGCCAGGGCCGAGGCAACATCGGCGGCGGCATCGATGGCGAAGCCCTGCTCGGCGATAATGCTGGAGAGCATCTCCCTCATGGAGGCGTTGTCTTCCACAATCAGGATTTTGACCATGGCCCATTATCGGCCTTTGGCTCCGGAAATGTCAAATCGAGTTGGCTCATTTCGCGTGTGTTTTTGGATGTTTGGAGAATGCGTGAGTTTAAAAACAGTTGCCTGAAAAACGGTTTTCAACAACGATTTGTATCGTTGATATGGTTTTAAATAAAAATTTATTTTTCCCGGTTTTATTGACTTCTGGATAGAAAAGTTTTTAAATCATATTCAACTTGACGGTTTTGGGGGAAAGGTAAGGGAAAATTGAATTCAGAAGCGCTGTGCTTATTTTCCATATTCAATTTTTATGGATTTTTTTCGCTTTTTCTCATCCAAATATCGCCGCTATGGCCAACTCCAATACCACGTCGATACTCCCTGGTCAGGGAAAAGAAATTTTATTAGGAGGGAATCATGAAAAAAATCATTTTATCATTATTGGTTGTTTGTTTGGGCTGGATGGTGGCTGCAGCGGCCGATGACAAATGGCATGAGTTGAAGCTGAATGCAGCAGATGTAAGAGCGACAGCAGTTTCAACCCCGGGACAAGAAATAGCGCGGCTCAAGATGCAAGAAAGCTACGGCAAGATCCCCCTCTACTTCATCCCAAACCAGGGTCAGATGGACGCTCGGGTGGCCTATTATCTTCAGGGAAAAGACAAGACCATCTACTTCACGTCCGGGGGGCTGACGTTTGTCCTGAGCGGAACCCGGGAATCCGCGCCGAAGATGTCCAGACATAGCGTCTCTGCGGACATGGTATCTTCCGAGCGCTGGGTCGTGAAGCTGGACTTCCTGGGAGCGAATGCGGATGTCGTTCCGGTGAGCCTCGAGGAGTCGGGGGCCTTCATCTCCTACTTCAAGGGCAAGCCCGAGGACTGGAAGACAGGGCTTTCGGCCAGCTCGAAGATTGTCTATAAGGATCTTTGGCCAGGGATCGACCTGGTTTACTATGGTACGGTCGACCGGATGAAATACGAGTTCATCGTCCATCCCGGGGCCGATCCGTCCTCGATCCAGCTGGCTTATCGGGGAGTGGAGAGCATAGGATTGACGGGGGAAGGCCGGCTTGACGTTCAAACGCCCCTCGGTGGTTTCGAGGATGATGTCCCGGTGGCCTGGCAGGAGACTGATGGGGCGAGGGCGGACATCGGGGTGAGCTATGCTCTGGAGGAAGCCGTGGAAACACTCGGCGCTGAGAGCATCTCTAAGTTCGGTGGTCCCCGGGAGAATGAAGAAGACGGCCCTTGGAACCGGAATCATATCTATGGGTTCGAGGTGGGAGAATACAACCGGAACAAGCCTCTCGTTCTCGACCCGGCGGTTCTCGTCTATTGCGGCTACATCGGCGGCTCGGGATATGATTATGGCTACGACATAGCGGTTGACGGCTTGGGAAATGCCTATGTCACAGGCGAAACCTCCTCCACTGAAGCCACGTTTCCGGTCCTCGGCGGCCCTGACCTGACGTATAACGGCGGTTACGCTGACGCCTTTATGGCCAAGGTGAACGCCTCCGGCACGGCCCTCGTTTACTGCGGCTATATCGGCGGCTCGGGATATGATTCCGGCAACGGCATAGCGGTTGACGGCTCGGGAAACGCCTATGTTACAGGTTTTACCGAATCCACCGAAGCCACGTTTCCGGTCGTCGGCGGGCCCGACCTGACGCATAACGGCGACCGTGACGCCTTTGTGGCCAAGGTGAACGCCTCCGGCACGGCCCTCGTTTACTGCGGCTACATCGGCGGCTCGGGATATGATTATGGCTACGGCATAGCGGTTGACGGCTCGGGGAATGCCTATGTCACAGGCAGTACTTCCTCCTTCGAAGCCACGTTTCCGGTCGTCGGCCCTGACCTGACGTACAACGGCGGAGGAGAAGCCTTTGTGGCCAAGGTGAACGCCTCCGGTACAGCACTCGTTTACTGCGGCTACATCGGCGGTTCGAGCGATGATTATGGCAACGGCAT
>Ga0268280_1000547_pt1 | contig 30605 bp, 26 predicted proteins | sample saktaG_9_FD_190139 | JGI IMG/M metagenome (GOLD analysis project Ga0268280, IMG submission 190139) | Saline water microbial communities from Sakinaw Lake, British Columbia, Canada - sak_2011_5_24_40m | ecosystem: Environmental > Aquatic > Non-marine Saline and Alkaline > Saline ...
TAATCATATACCGAAAGCGTAACGCTCGATTGTAGATATGTACAAATCCGCGCGTTCCTCTCAGTTTGTTAAATATTCTCATCCTTCTTTGTTATGAAAGACTGCAGGATGTATGTTAGGTTGTGCATGTGTGGTTAATATAGTAAGGAAAAACCACTTCCACCTCTCCCCAACCCTCCCCTCTGGCAGTGGAGGGGCAGGAATAAGACAGAGACCAAAGAAAAGACACGTTCATCTAGAGTCACCCTCACTCTGCCTCCTCTCCCAGAGAGTGATGCAGCGGGAAAACCATAAACAGTTTGGCTATTTTGTGGGGGAGGCGGACACGCTGATGGTTAAGGCTGCGCGTTTGTTTCCTCCATGTAATTCGATTACGTGGTTTCCTGAGAGTTTTATTGGTTGAGGGAGTGCGACGGCGGATTCTGGGATTGTGATTTTCTTTTGGGTTTTAACTGCGTCTACGATTTCGCGGACGGTTATTGATTTGAAAAGACTTCCTTTCGGTGTAACGCGCGCTTGGATTTCGATGGTTGCACCATTAAGCGAGTTAAGATCATCAACTAGACGGGCGCGCTCGGAATCTTTCTCATTTTTATGTGTGGCTTGTTCCGCAAGCGCACGCTCCAGCTTCTCAGATGTAGCTATTTCTGCCATCTTGTTCGGCAATAAAAAGTTTATTGCGTATCCGTCGGATACATCAACGATGCTGTTCTTGGCGCCGACTTTTCGCACATCTTTTAGCATTAGAACTTTCATATAATTATGGTTGCAAACTTAATGTGTTTGAAGCCATGCGCTAGCAGCTTCTTTCTGTGGGTCGTGTCCTGCTGTCATGTCTGCGATGGTTGTGGTTGCAAACAGGTCAGGCGTGAGTCCTCCGTCTGATATTGATGAGCCATTAGGTGTGAGCCAGCGAGCGACTGTTATTTTGACTTGAGAACCGTTGCCTAGATTAAACATTTCCTGCACACACCCTTTTCCAAATGTACGCTGTCCAACAAGAATCGCAACGCCGTTTTGTTGAAGTGCGCCTGACAAAATCTCGGACGCAGATGCACTGCCTTGGTCAACCAGCACAACCATCTTCATGTTTTGCCCTGCAAAAATATTGTAACCACGACTGCGATGCACCACATTGTCTTGTTTGCCCTGATAATCTTCTGTTACGACCGTCTTCCCTGCTGGCAAGAAATAACTAGCAATTTCAACAGCTGCATCCAGATAACCGCCTGGGTTGCCACGCAAATCAAGCAGTATTCTATTGCCACCAGACTTAAGATATTCCCTCAAAGCGTCACGGAAATTGTCAGCGGATACGGAAGAGAAACTATACAAATCTATTTCGAAAACTCTCGTGCCTGCATTGTATGAAGTCTTAATGTTTGGAATTACAATGTTACCGCGCACGACTGATAGTGTGCGGTTATCAGTTTCGCTTGCGCGCTTAAGTATCAGTTTTACTGTCGTGCCAATTGTGCCACGTATAAGTTTAACCGCTTTATCTGATTGCATGTGCAATGCTAGTGTAGCATCAATGGCAATAATTTTATCGCCTGCAAGAATTCCCGCTACCTCAGCTGGGTTGCCTTTGAGTGGTGCGATCACAACAAGATTGCCGTCCTTATCATTGCCGATTTCCATACCTAGACCACCAAAAGAGCCTGTAACGTCTTGATTAAACATGGTTGCGTCCGCTGGTGGCATATAGGTGGTGTAAGGATCGCCATAACTGTCTACGAGTCCTGCAATAAGAGCGTTCATTTTTGCATCATCGGACGGAACCGTACTGGAGGCGCGAGTTTGTACGAAAGTGTTATTCAACAGATTCCATGTATGCCACAACTTTGAAAAATCAACATCTTTCGGTTGGGTGTCAGGGTAAATAGAAAGTTTCAGTGTTTGTATAAAAGATGATTTATCGGAGCTAGTTGCCGACAATGTTGTTGCTGAAGACGCAAATAATGGAGTCTGAGCGTTTGTTATTAAACCATGCGCGCCAAAATACCAACCGCCAGCAAACATTGCCAGCATGAGTCCGACCGCGCTTGCCATTTTACGACCACGACTAATTACTGTTCGCGCCAGCGCACTTTCATTTTTCTGTTCTTGCATATATACAGTATCGCAGAGAGCATCACCGCGGTCAATTCATTGTACGCGTCCACCACATTTGGCACTCATCCGCTATATAACACTCTCACTAAAACCTTCGGCTTCTGTTTTTTCAGATTGCGAAACTGGAGGATCTTCGCGTGGCAACAGTAGGGCGAGGAAAGCACCTATTCCAACAACAAGAGCGCCCGCTGTAAAAACAGAAGCGTATGCTGATACTTGCGCCTTTAATTCAATAAGCGCGACCGCTTGCTGAAGCACAACAGGATTAGTGCTGTTGATAACGCTATGTTGTGCAATAAGCATTACCTTATCTTTCATGCTGTTTTGCAAAATCGTGCCAAATAAAGCAATACCGAATGCGCCAGAGAGATTGCGCACTAATGCGAGTACTGATGACGCAACGCCTATTTCATCTTGTGGAACCGCCGATGCAACAATACTAGTGCGTTGCGACATACCAAAACCAAGTCCTGCCGCCATTATCATAAGAGGAATAATTAAATCCAACGCTGTAGAACGCGCATCTATATATGAAAAAAGAAATAGTCCGCCAGCCGCCAAAAGTGTACTCCAAAAGATTACAGAGCGGGACGAAAATCTTCCTACACATGAGGCACCTAGAGCCGAAGCCGCAACCATCGCAAATGCCATTGGTATAAAAAGATAACCCGCCTGTGTTGCGTTATAGCCTAGAAAATTTTGCGCAAAAAGCGGTAGTAAAAACAAACCTCCCATTAGACCCATAAACACAACGAAGTTGTTTATTAGCGCATTCACGAAAAGTGGTATGCGAAAAAATTTGAGATTAACAATCGGTTCGTCGTGCGCAGTCTCAATGCGGTAAAATAGGTAAAAAGAAATTGCAGATACTGCATAACACACAAGGCTAGAGGTCGACAGCCAACCCCACTCCATTCCACGGTCTAACACAAGAACGAGTGACATAAGCGCAGAACCGAGACCAATCGAACCCCACCAATCAAACGTGGTAGTTTTTTTCTCTGACACAGATTCATCTATATACGCAATCGCCATAAACAAACCAATAATACCTATTGGTAAATTAATTAAGAAAATTGAGCGCCAGTTAAAGTAATCAATAAGCGGACCTCCGATGAGTGGGCCAAAGACTGCACCTGCCGCAAATGAACCAGACCAAATACCAAGCGCTCGCGCGCGCTCGCGACCGGGAGGAAAAGTAACGGCCAAAATTGCCATTGCGGTCGGATAGTCTGCAGAACTAGCAATTGCTTGGATAACACGAAAAACCATCAACGAGCTGAAATTCCACGACAGCCCCGCTAGCACCGAGCCAAAAATAAATATAGAAAAACCAAGCACGTAAACACGCTTGCGTCCAACTGTATCGCCAAGCTTTCCCCAAATTGGAACAAAAACTGCGTTAGCCAGGATGTACGCGGTCGCAATCCACCCAGCACTCGAAACCGTGATACCGAAATCATTTATTATCTTCGGCAACGCAAGATTTACAATTGTCTGATCTAAACGTCCGAGAAAAGTGCCGACAATAACTGTCGCGAGCACCAGCCATTTTGATGTCGTTTTCATAAAAGTTAATATTGGATGTGATGCAGACCGTAAAAGTCTGACATCTATTTTTCACAAAAATAACTGACAGCTAGTCGTTGATTATTTTTGTATGTAAACCCAGATTCGTGCAGACATACCATTCTTAAGTTCAGGATACACACCTGAATCAAAACGCACCTTAACGATAAATTGTTTTGTCTCGCGCTTGTCTGATATGTTGAAAACTATACCTGATTGAGCAGAAATTGGACTAACTTCGTCAACTACTCCAACATATTTTTTACTGCTATATGCATCTACCGTGAACATTGCGCGGTCGCCAACAGACATACGATTAAGTCCCTTGTCTTCATCTATCTTACCCACGACGCGCAACTGCGACGGGTCAATCATTGAAACAACCGCTGTTGCTGGCGAAACGAGCGCTCCAATAGTGTTTGGAACAACTACGATAATACCCGCAGTTTTAGTTTTGATTAGAGAAGTTCCAACCTGCGCGACAGCGGTGTGTGCAGAGACCTCATCTCCTTCGCGCACAAAAATATTCTGCAAAATACCGGACACCGCTGGCGTGAGCGATACAATCGGAGCGTCGATATACGCGCTGTCCATATACACCTGCGACTGCTGAGTTTTCAAGACGATAAATCCAGCGACGATTGAAACTATCAAAATAATAATAGCTCCAGCGCGAATCCATGAATTACGTACGGAGTCGCCACCTACTTTTTTATCTGTTTCCTGTTTTATATCGCTAGTCATATTATTTAGATTCATTTAAAATAGTCTGCTTACCAGGACTAAACGCGGATACGGTATCACCTTCCGTAAGCCCAGATAATATTTGTACATTTGTATCGTCTCGCAAGCCAAGTACGACGGGGACAATCGTGCGCGCCCCGTTTGCACCAATGAGTACAACACTCGAAACGTCGTCCCCTTTAATAATCGCGCTTAACGGAACAACTAACACATTATCAACTTCGCCAGTCGTGACAGATACATTAGCAGTAAGACCTGCTTTTATTCGAACATCATCGGAAGAAAATTGCGCTGTCACTTTATATGCAGACGCGCCATTTTGCATAGTCGATGCTGGGTCAACGGCAATAATTATTGCGTCAAAAGTATCGTCAGGATATGCGTCAAGTCGCACAGATGACTTATCACCTATTTTTATATGCGCCATATCAGTCTCTGAAACATACGCGTCAATCTGGAAACGCGACGCGGACATTAGCGTCAAGAATTGTTGGTTTGGAGCAATGGATTCTCCAACATTACCATCTTGCCGAGTTATGATTCCTGAAATCGGCGCACGAATAATTGTCTGAGATAATTGCGCATCAGCAAGCGACACCGCAGCCTGAGCCGCGTTGACCGAAGCTTTTTGTGCATCTACGGTTTGTGAAGTGGCGCCCGCAACATCAAGCGAAAGTCGGCTTTCAGCACTATTGAGAGCAGATAGTGATTGCGAAACAGAACTTCGCGCTACGGAAATACTAGCCTGATATCCGGCAATCGTCTGCACAGACATATTGGCGCCAGCTATTGCAGTTGTAAGAAGCGTACTTGTTTCGTCAAGAAAATTTGCAACTGTAGTTAGTATTTGTTCTGCTTTTTGCGCTTGTATAATTAGCGCACTGTCAGATAAAGAATCTGTAGGTAGAGCCATGAAATTATTCCACGACTGAAGCGACGATTCGATTGCAACACGATTATTAAGCACGGACTGTCGCACGTTTGAATTGGAAGATAAAAATAGTAGTGACGGATTATATGAACGCGGATTTCCTATAAATTGATCTGCACGATTTCGCACAGCATCGTCCGCTGCTGAGTAACCACCAGAAAGCGCAGCAGAAACACTTTTTCTTGCTGCATTTATTTCCTCAGAACGCGTACCCTTCTGCAATGAATCAAGTTGTGATTGCTGTATAGCGAGCGCAGCAAGAGCCTGCGCGCGTCGCGCCAACGCCTCCGCACCGTTTAATGTTGCTAGAGTTTGTCCTGCCAACACATGGTCGCCAACTACAATATTCAAGGCTCTAATAGTTCCGCCACTTTGGAAAGCAAGATCAACAGTTTTCGCTGGCACCACGACACCGGTTATTAGAATGCGTTCAGATATAGTTCCTAGTGCGACCTTGGAGGAAGAAGCAGACGGTGCTTGGGAAGCATAAAAAAATATTGCCAAAACAGAAGCAGCCACAACAAAAGTAATAATAACCGCAACAAGCGGAGTTATAATTTCACGTATTTTTTTAATTAAAGACAGCATTGTTTGATAAGTTAAAAATAGAAATGAAAAAAGGAAACGCATTCGTTTCCCCCTCTAAAAACATAATACATGTTATTTTACCATTGCGCAAGACCCACGTTTAAACAGTTTTAAAACTTTGGACTCACCTCTTAAAGTAAAAAGCCTCCGCACTTCCTCCGTCATTAACAGAAGAAATTACGGAGGCTCAAACACTCAAGAAAAAACAACATTAAACGGCTTGCGCTCTGACGCCAGCCCAACAGAACTGCTCGGATGCGTATTAAGAACGTGAACTATCCTTAAACCATTAAGGCTATGCACGCTAAATTTACCAACACACACACGACAACTTGCCACATCCAGACTAGAAGTTACGACGGATACATGCTCAAAGAGTCGAACGCCAGTCTTCTTGTAGTGGCCGATTGTAGCGTATACCATCACATGCGCCTCAGGTGTTTCGCTGTTCTCATCAATAAGATGTTGTTGACCACTCAGCGACATACCCACCGAACCTTCAACAGGAGTTTTGCGTATCAAGTGCCACCTTGCCTCACCACCGCAAAAGTTACTGAATGATTTGTATTCGCGATACCACTCATCACTCAGTAGAAATGGATACGGCTCATTTCCACCAACAAGCCTTCCCATATCTAGGATAGACATAGGAAACACAGCGACAAGAAGATGGGTCTTCTTGCAAGAGACAATTGTTTCTTCACTAAATGGAACTTCACTTAGCGCCATGAGCTGCTCAAAGGTCGGCTTAACACCAAAGTATTTAATCGCATCACCGATACCGAAAATATTATTAGCGCCAATCAGCTTGCGAGCGATACTCTGCGACACTTTGTGTTTTAAACCTAAATCATGGTAATAATGGTCTGGCTCAGACGCCTCATTCCTATTTATTGCCACATGAGACGTTTCTGCATTATTCCTGAAAGCTCCACAAATAAACTTAAACACTGCAATGATTACACGTTTCAAGTTCATGACTATCCCCTTTAATTGAAAACCAACATTTTGGTGATTTTCAATAAGAAACCGGAGTTCGCTCCGGAGCGGTCAGTCTTTATCGAGGTCAACTTACTGAGGTAAAATATTTCAACCGCAAGAAGCCAACCTTGTTTGGTTAAGAATTAACAAAGGACTAACTGTTCACAACTAGAACATATTTTGCATAAATCCACAACGACAACCTTATTTATCAAACCGAGCGCTGTTATAGAAATGTTAGATTTAAAAAACGATTGCTAAAAACCACAAAAACAATATGATGCACCAAAAAAAGAAGCGTGTGCGTATAAATGCTTGTAGTTTATTAGCGATTTTACTTTTATGCGTCATACAAAAAATGTTATTACTGGAGGGGTTGTAGCTGTTGCAGTTATTGTGGGAGTATCGTTTTTAGGGGGTGTGCAGTATGGAAAAAGTCAGATACCTACTGGAGCGCGAGGAGGAGCGGGACAATATTCAGGAGGAGCCACACGAGGAGCGCGTGGTGGCATGAACGGAGGTTTAATTTCTGGCAGTGTAGTATCGTCGGACGCTCAAAGCATAACAGTTTCGATACCCGCAGGTGGCTCGAAAATCATATATCTATCGGATTCAACACAGATTATGAAAAGCACAGAAGGGGGTAAGACTGATTTACAAACAGGCACCAATATTATTGTAACAGGAACTGCAAATCCTGATGGAAGCGTAATTGCACAATCCATACAAATACGCCCAGCAGGCGCACCAAAACATGCAACGCCTCAGCAGTAAGACTGCAAAGAAGTTTTAAACATAAAAATACTCTCCTGAATGGAGAGTATTTTTATAAGACATTAAACACATTTGTGGGTATCTACTGCATCACCGCTATCTTTATCTTTGTTATGTCTTTTGGAAAAGTTGTATTCCAGATAGGGGTGAACGACGCCTTTGCTTTAACAATCGCAGGAGCGAAACCAGACATTATTGAGTCAAAGGTACTCTTATTTTTACCAGCCAATTCACGCTGTATTTTTACAGAGTCAAATTGCCACACAATCTTTGCTGTTCCTGAAATTGTAATTGTGAAGTCTTGAGATTTCGACAAGTAATTAGATGCTGTGAGAACCAAAACAGATGCTGGGTCAAAACCAACTGGTGCTCCAGTATAGTCACTCACTTGTTTTTGTGCCAACGCTACAGCTAGGTCTGTTTTACGTACAACAACTTCAGTCGAGGTCGCGGCTTGTGTAACGATTGCCTTTCCGTTGCCTGCATCAGAGATGTTTAAATCACCAAAATCGAGCGCGATAGTGTCATATACTTGCATAAATCCATCTTCTACAGCAAACGCTGTACTTGTGCTTAATTCATCAACCAACTCTTTCTTTAAATCGGCCTGTACTTTTTGCAAATCGCTTGAAGATAATGCTGGTCGAGTACCTGAAAAGCCACCAGAAATGTCACTGGATTGCGCATAAAACATCGCAGCGTTCGGGTTTCCTTTGAAACCTGGGATAGTTAGGCGCGTATCTTTTATGTTGTAGTCTGCGCCAGCTTTATCTGCTACAACGTTCGCCTGAACTGTGCTTGGTTTGAGTGCGCCTGTTCCGTCTTTTACTGCCGCAGGAACAGTAACGTTTTTATTTATACGATAGATTTTACCGTCTGTAGTCGAAAAACGAGTATTTGCGATTAATGTTTGAGGAGAAGTCTTGCCAATATTAAAGATAGTTATAGTGCCTTGCGCAGCAGTAGAAACTTTAGCAGAACCATTAGCTGAAACCGTACGCTGCGCTTGTTTGCTTGCAGAATTTAGTTGATACGCTAAGGATAACGAACCTTCTGGGGCATTTAGCTGTGCTTGTATCGTTGTTGGTATAGGCACAGTCGCATCCCTAACAGATACGGAAACTGTCGCACCTGAAAAAAATGAAGCTATAACCATTGCCAAAACTCCCGCTGATAAAGATGCGAGAAGTATCTTCGTAAGAAGAGAAGAGCCTCGACGACGCGGTGATCTCGGCACGTCCAAAATCGGCGCACGGCGATTGGTCGATACGGGTATATCACGAATTGAACGCCCTTCGTATGATTCTTGGTGTAAGATGTCTTGCATAAATCTTATAGAGGTTAATTATTATCTACCGTATATTATAGACTTGTTTTTCAATACTGTCTGCACACTCTGTGGATAATCCTTGTGTTTTTATAAAACATTTTTACAAAAAACTGCTTCCAGTTGCAGTCGCGCATCTGGTACATATCCAACATTTACATTAACAACACCTGCTTTTGAAAGCAAAGCGTTATCAATGTGCGATGAATGGACCCCAAGAGGATATATATTTTTTAGTATTGGAGATTGTGTAATCAATCTCGAAGCCCAGCGTTCGTCTGCTGAATCACCGAGAGTATAGAAAACTGGTGTACTGCCCGTAAAAGGCGCCACACCTGCGAATGCTTCCTCAAAATCTTTTGTATACAAACTCTCCGCATCACACAACACTCCGCCCAACCTGTCGGATATCGGCGCCTCACGTGGTGCAATTGAAACTGCCGACAAGGCCTCGTAGTGATTAAAGTTGTGGTGTGTCGCAAGAGTACGAACAGAGAAATCGGAACCACGAGGCATTGTTGCGAAAGCAGTAGGCGCATGTTCGCGCACAACTAAAACTCCAGTGACTTCCCCACCAGTATTACACAATACGAAATCTCCTCTACTTGGTTGAAGCGCGCCAAGCGCTTGTGCTTGAGAAGTTGCGGCACTATAAAAGGAAGGTTCGTGTGCTGCACCAAAAGAACGACGAACCTCGTCACGCAACATTTTAGTCAGAGGGCGGTACGCGCCAATTGTAAGCGCTGACGCTTCAACGCGACTCGGCGCTTTTTGATTCCTATTCCATAAAAGCGGAGCTCGTCTTGGTATGTTTGCAGTTTCTATTCTGCGCCCATCAAAACGCACATTAAAAAGCGCGCGATCAATTAGCGCTTCTTCCTCGCCCGCTTTTTGTCGCCCAAAATAACCTGAGGACATTTTGTCCACCATCGCCTTGTTCACATGTGTATTTTCCTGTGGCGCAAACTTAACGTTGCGCATATATAATGAGCTCCATGGCGCATTAAGAAAAATCGGAAGATTCGAAAGTAATTTACCAGAAGCGTTATTAAGATGAAAGAAAGAAGTGGCGAGATCAAATGCGCTACGCGCTGCAACACGGACACGCACCGCAAGACGTTCTGCAGTGCGTGGCTCATTCGAAAAAATAATAGGCGTGCGCTTACTGTATTGTATGTTCGGCAACTGCCCGTCACACAAAAGAACAATTGCACAACCAACTGAATCTGTTCCAACATCCACAATAATCACACTCTTTCCATTAGAGTGGTGAGAAGAATTAAAAGGCCACATACTTCCATAGTATAACGCAAAAACATACATACACCTGAGTGCGTCCACAGGAATCTTTCCGTTGACCATTCGCTAAAATGATGCATACTGTTTATATGACAGAGAAGAAAAAACCAGCTCCAAAATCGGATAGTAAAAATACTAAAGACGATATTGTGCAAACGGGCGCTACTATCTTGAGAGAGACGGCAACTGAAATTGACACTGCGGACATTCATTCGCCACACATTACACACCTCATTACTAAAATGAAGGAAATGCTTGCCACCGAAAAGCACGGAGTGGCGCTTGCCGCTCCGCAAGCTGGAGAAGCGTTGCGATTATTTATCGTCGCAGGGCGTATATTTCAGCCAGAAAAAGAAACAGGAACAAAGGAGATTGTAGAGGGCGGAAAAGAAGAAACTTCGCAATATATCATCGATGTTGCAGAAAAAAGTGATTCAAAAATAAAAAAGGAGGTTGCGAAAATAATTAAAGCGCCCGACCGAGTTTTCATAAATCCAGTTATTGCTAGACATTCCAGAACACAAAGCATTATGGAGGAAGGATGCCTCTCTGTACACGGACTATATGGTTCGGTTAAGCGCTACGACAAAGCTACAATACACGCACTAGATGAGAACGGAAAAAAAATTACATATCACGCAACTGGTTTGCTAGCGCAAATTTTCCAGCACGAAACAGACCACCTAAACGGAATCCTGTATACTGACAAAGCAGTAGCGCTAGAAAAAGTAGACGAAAACAAAAAGAAAACAAGTAAGAAATAACAAATACGCATGTCTCACCGAAAACCACTATTCTCTTTTTTTGGCACATCGAATCTTTCCGTGTGTGTTTTAGACTCGCTTGAAAAGCATGGTTTTTTTCCTGCACTTGTAATCACAGCTCCAGATAAACCACAAAACCGCGGACTTGCTTCATTGCCGTCACCAGTTGCTCTGTGGGCGCAGGCGCGAAACATTGAAGTAATTAAGCCTGCAACACTAAAAGACGAGGCGCTCGTTGCAGAATTAAAGAATACTGATTGGGATTTGTTTATTGTCGCAATGTACGCCAAAATTATTCCGCGTGCCATACTTGATATACCCAGCCGAGGATGTCTAAACATACATCCTTCCCTTCTACCAAAATTTAGAGGCCCGTCACCTGTGCTGTCTGCTATCCTGACCGACGAACGCGCTACAGGCGTATGCGTAATGGAGATGACAGAAACACTTGATGCGGGCCCAGTTATTGCGCAAGCGCGCATTGAGTTAGATGCAACAGATTGGCCACCCAATGGAAGTGTTTTCGAAGAAATGTTAGCGACCGAAGGTGGAAATCTTCTCGCTGAAATTATTCCTACGTGGCTCGATGGTACACTGCCGGCGCAGGCGCAAAATGATGCAGATGCGACTTTTACAAAAAAGTTTACTGATGCCGATGCGTTAATAAAGTTCGACCAAGCGAATCCTCCAAAGGGCGCGGACGCTCATTCTGCGCTACTACGAATCCGCGCGTTTGATAAAAGTCCGCGAGCATATTTTCTATTTATAAATCCAGCAAAACCAGACGAGCGAGCGAAGCGAATAATAATAACCGACGCAGAAATAGAAGATAATACATTAAAAATTATTAGCGTAATCCCCGAAGGCAAACGCGAAATGCTATACGCAGATTTTGTGAGAAATCTCACGCATGCTCACTAAAATTCGCACCGACCTGAGACTGGGCGCCCAGCCTTTTGGTACGGCGCCTTTATTTTTTATTTCATGAAGATAAAAACATTCAAAACTGCTATAATTTCTTTATGAATAATAAACATCTAACTGTATATTTCATTGCTATATTTATCTTGGCTACACTAACTCCAGCCGACGCTGATGCTGCCACTGCGAAAAAAGTCACTCTCGCACCAATTGAAATTACTGGGTGGATTCCCTACTGGCGCGTTGCTACAGGTACCGCAGATGTGATTCCAAACATAAAAAAATTAACGACTGTTGAGCCATTCGGTTTTACAGTAAAAAACGACGGCTCGCTTTATGACGCTCTAAAGGTCGCAAGTAGCACACAGTGGCAATCTCTTATCTCAGTAGCAAGAGCTAAAAAAGTAAAAGTTATTCCAACGATAATGTGGAGTGATGGCAACGCAATCGATACAATTCTCAGAAGCAAGTCTGCCCGCACGGCGCATATAAAAGCAATTGTCGAGATGGTAAAAAATGGTGGTTATGACGGTGTTGATATTGATTACGAAGGAAAACTGGCATCAACGCGACCATATTTTTCTACTTTCCTAAAGGAGTTGTACACAGCTATTGGAAAAAAATGGGTCTATTGCACCATTGAGGCCCGCACACCACCAGCCGATGCTTTTGATAAAATCCCAGTAGATTTGGAGTACGCAAATGATTATATTGCAATAAATAAATACTGCGACCGAGTAAACATAATGACATACGATCAAGGAACAATTGATTTACGTTTAAACACGGCTGCTGACGTAACGCCGTATATTCCTATTGCAGATCCAAAATGGGTGGAGAAAGTAATCACGCTGGCAAGCAAGAATATCGCAAAAAAGAAAATCCGCATAGGAGTTGCAACTTACGGATATGAGTACATCGTGACACCGCTCGCCGAGCACGGTTTCAAATACGATTTACAGTGGGCATTCAACCAAAAGTACGCCCTTGATTTGGCACAGCAACTTTCTCTAACGCCACACCGCAATAATGCTAATGAAATTAGTTTTTCGTATTTGCCCACTAGCACAGAACAAATTAAAACAGCAACAGCAGTCGCTACCGCAAATCAAAACATAGTTCCTATAACTTCGCTCGCAAACGCACCAATATCATTCTCAGACGGCACATCATCGCCACGCACAGACGTTCAGCCAATACACCTGATGTGGTGGAGCGACGCGCAAGCAATACAAGACAAAATCACACTCGCCAGAAAATTAGGCGTCGGAGGAATAGCAATATTCAAACTCGACGGCGGCGAAGACCCAAAAATGTGGAGCGTCTTGAAATAAGTTTCTCTGCAAGACCAACTATAAATATGGTCTAAATTGTAGCAATTTTAGACCCAAGCTGAGCTATGTTTATTGCGGTACAACGTGGTGTCGGAGGGCGGAGTTGAACCGCCGACCTTCTCTTTATGAGTGAGATGCTCTAACCACCTGAGCTACTCCGACACTGTAGAGAATACCATAGCGCTTGCAGTCATTCAATCTTTTTTCATACAAACACTGTTATTTGTATATCTGCGCTTCCGATACAATCACCATCATGACAATTTGCTCAAGCTCTTTTTATCAGTGCATTTTGGTTACAAAACACACTAATTACCAAAAACAAAGAGCGGTTTATATCTTCCTCGCAACGATAAACATATTGTCACGCAAATTAATATACATAGATAATCTGCCTATTGTAGGATGATTTTCTAGCCACTCCACTAGATATTGAATAAATGACACGTCCAACCATCGCGCTAGTATTTGAACTACGTACTCAAGTGTGAAAGATTTATCCATCGTCGAAATACTTTCTACCCTAAATCCACTTTCCTCCAACAAGAGACGGATGCTTTTTTTATTAAAATAATGTATGTGCTCCGGCGGTACAATTAGATGCCAACGCGACTTGAGTATTCGAGCATATAAACTGCCTACGTCTGGAGTGTTTATTAAAAGAATCCCGTCTTTTCGTAAAACTTTTCTAACTTGCTCAAGGTCCTCAACTGGATTGGGCATGTGTTCTATAACGTCCCAAAGAGTCACGAGATCGGCGCTTTTTTGTGGAAAGTAATTCTGTATCAAAGTACCTGTTCGTACATCAAGACCACTATCCCTAGCCTTCTTGGCTGCAAATGCAGACAACTCCACCCCAGCAGAATTCCACCCGCGACTGAGTGCTATCTTAATAAAAAAACCAGTCGCAGCTCCTACATCAACTAGCGTACCAACTCCGCCGAGTAAAGATTCTGCTTCAATGAGGCTCTTTTCAAACACAGCATGCATCGGCTCTTTGTCTCGATCATAAGAAACATATCCAAATCCTTTTTTTGCGCCAGTAAAATATTCGCCGTCATAAACTTCCGAAAGATTTTCTGGAATTGGTAGTACCACAACATGACCACAATCAGAACATTGGTACAAAGTATATTCTCCCTTCATAGAATAAGGCGAATATTTATCGCTTCCGCATGCAATGCAGCGAATTGGAGAACCGCCCTGCATAATAGAGAATTTAATTTTCACCACACGTTTATTCATAATCCGACGCGCTGTTAACCGCCACGGTGTTTTTAGCCCCTCATTAATTATATGCCTAGATATTTTCGACTCCCCTTCTCTGCGGTTCTTAAAAAGAATCGGCACTTCTGTTACCTTCCCATGCATAGTGTGAAAAACTATAAATTTCAGCTCCATTAAAAATGAATACCCCGATGCCTGCATACAAGTAAAATCAATTTTGCGTAGCGTGTCGGCGCTAAATACCATAAACCCTGCGGTTATGTCTTTTATTGGAAGCATGGTTATTGTGCGCGCGTAAAGATTCCCAAATTTTGAAAGAAAAAATCGCCACATTTCCCAACCCTCAATTCCACCACCGACTACGTACCGCGAACCAATAACAAGTTCATTAGTATTAATAAAAGAGAACAACGCGCGAAGATATTCTGCAGGATGTGAGCCATCTGCGTCCATCGTAACAACGTGGGTTATTTCAGGATCTTTTAAAACTTGTGCTATTCCTGCCTTGTAAGCAACGCCAAGTCCATCTTTACTCATTCGAGTGAGTAACGCGAGGTTGGGATATTGCTTCATTAAAGTACGCACAGCGTTACTTGTACCATCTGGAGAATTATCATCAATAACTAACGCACGCACATCAGGATGCAATGCGAAAATCTCAGGCACCAAAAGGTTTATATTTTCCAGTTCGTTATAAGTTGGTATAAGTATTACGACTTTTTGCATAAGTGTGCGCGCACGAGTCCAATACTCTTCATTTTTTCCAAACGTTCATAATCATACCTTACCATCATTTGAACCAGCTCTTCAAATTTGGTCTCTATTCTCCACCCAAGCTTTTTCTGCGCCTTACGACTATCTCCAAGCAAATAATGGACTTCGTTTGGTCGATAAAATTCTTTTGAAACAGAAACAATGACTCGCCCACCTGTCGTTTTGCCGACTTCATTCAAACCTTTGCCACTCCAGCGAATAGGCATGTCGAGCGCGGTAGCGGCAGCTTCAACAAATTCACGCACAGTATGGGCTTCCCCAGTCGCAATAACAAAATCTTCTGGTTTCTTTTGTTGAAGCATTTTATGCATCGCCTTTACGTAATCACCCGCGAAACCCCAATCCCTCTTGGAATCAAGATTACCCAACTGTAGAGAACTGAGTAGGCCTAGTTTTATCTTAGAAAGAGAAACTGTTATCTTTCGCGTAACGAAATTCTCTCCTCTGCGGGGAGACTCGTGATTAAACAGAAAGCCCGAACATATAAAAAGACCATACTTTTTGCGATACCCGCACACATAATCTTCATGCGCGCGCAACTTTGCCTCAGCATAAGGACTCACTGGTTGAAATAATGAAGTCTCACTTTGCGGTGGGTCGGTTCTACCAAACATCTCGCTAGTTGAAGCTTGATATATGCGCACTTCAGGATTCAACTTAATTGCCTCCCACACCAAGCGCCCAAAACCATGATAATTTATATCCGTAGTTTCATCAGGACACTTGAAAGACATCCAAACATCAGACTGTGCACCTAGATTATATATTTCATCAGGCCTAGCTTCTTTAAGCGCCTGACGTATACTGCCTGCGTCGTGCAGACTTCCATATACAATCTTAATCCTACAAGGGGGCTGTACCAGATCTTGCAAACGCACGAATGGATCGAGACTGGTGCGACGTACAAATCCCCATACTTCATAACCAAGACTAATTAGATGTTCAGCGAGGTATGAACCATCCTGACCCGTAATGCCAGTGATAAAGGCTCTTCGCTTCATTACTACTTTTTATACCACAAACGATATTGATCTACCACTGGCCCGTTCGTATATTTGGACAAATTAAGTGTTGGTGCCAAATCCGTAGAGGTTATGATAATATCGGGTACACCTTGTTCCATCAATAAAAGGTTTTCCAGGCCAACTATTATTGTCTGCGTGATTTTCATGTATTGGTAGTATTGAGTCGTCGGCAAAAAGACAGCAACTTCAGGCACTTGGTACAACAAGACTGTGTGTTTCTCCAAGAGCTGGTTCAGTGTCTGTAAGTCTCGCGTTCGGTGGAATTGGTATGAGCCTGCCACCCATGACCGGAACAATGATTGATATAGTTGGAATGATATTAACACTATAATAAACCCGTAAAAAATATATTTTGGCACCCTTTTATACCAAATAATAGAAAGTGCTTTGGCGAAATAAATAAGAGACAGCACTTCGCCAACAAAGAAGTATCTATAATAAGCCTCGCCTCGCAAGTATGCCATATATATAAGCACCGAAAAGCCAGCGGCGATGTATTCCGCACGCGAAATATCTTGTTTTCGTATTACGCGTATTACAATTGAACATAACCAAACTCCAAGCAACAACAACGCATAAACCAGTTCTGGCTTTGTTACGAAACTGCGCATATTGGTCAAGACAGAGGAGATGATATTGTTATTGTGAGGATTTGCGTATATAGAAAGCATCCATAGAAATGTCTCATTACAAAATTGCATACGAAACCACAGAGCCAGTGGTAGTATAAAGCCTGTAAACGTAGCAATGACTTTGGAGATAGACAGTAGGCGTCGTGAGCATAAAAATACAATACCAACTGGAGGCAATAGAAGAAAGAAAATCGGCTTAGTCACAATTGCTAATCCAAGCATTAGGCCAGCTCCAAAAAAATCCAACTCAGTTGTTTCTTTTTTCTCAATATAAGATACTAAAAGCAGAAAAAGGAGCGTAAAAAAGAGTCCCGGAACTTCCCCTAGTACATTTTTCCCGTTGCCATAAAGTGGTGCAAACGTAACAATTAGAAACATTGTTGCGACAATATGATTTTTGTTCATCTCTTTTCGAGCTAGGGCATATACCATCAATACGAAGCCTAAAAGATACAAGACCATAACTGAGCGGGCCTGTAGAAGTCCGATTCCAAACAGTGAAAATGAGGTGGCAATTGGGTAAGTAACAGGATACGCTGTGGTCACATAGCCAGCCGAGACATAGGATTCTGGTGAAGTTTTAAGCCTTGTGTGTAAATCTCCGCCGACCATATTCATTGCTGTCTGTGTAATTATTCCTTCGTCCATCCACGTCCCAGGGCTTTCAGTCAATTTATACGTCGCAAGAAAACCTGCTATACCAAAAGCAATTATTATCAATAATCCAAAAATAGGAATGGCGAAGCGTTTTTCCGCAAAGACAAAGTTTTTATATATAAAAAAAGTCGCTATAGCCAAAACAACCGCAACCAGTATTTCCGCAAATATATACCACAGATGTAGCCATTCAACGAGTGAATATAGAAGTGCGATATTTAGCGCGCCATTACAGAGAGTTACTGTTAAATATAAAAATATTTGCCCGCGAACGTTACTCATTTCGCTACTTTGGAATGTCCAAAATTTTTGCAGAGTAAAACTTACTAAAATCGCCAGAGTGAAAGCTATGATTGCGGAAAGTACGTAGTGGAGGTGTGTATATTCGGTTAATGTATAAAGTAAGCCGATTTGTACAAAAGCAGCAGAACCGCCAGATATTATGTATTTTACAATCTTCTTAAATCGATAGAGACTTCCAAGCGCTGTTTGTTGTAATTGCATGAACATTTCAGTTAGTATATTACAAATAACATATAAATACCCCATCATCACTTAAAGCAAAGATGGGGTATTCTACAAGCACAATCAAACTATTACAATGGAAGCGTGTGGAATATAGGTTACGAACACAGCGTCTTGTGCAAACCGTCCTTTTAACCGCATAGCCACCCCCTCAACAAGGACCTTCCACTCACCTTCAGATAGGCCATTGCGGTGTACATTCCTATCGGTAGACAACACGAGCGACGGCTCATTAAACACCTTGTTTTCATGCACATACACCAAACGTGAATCTGTTACCTGCCAAGGCAACCAGCATCTACCTTCTGAGACCTCACCAGTGACTTCTGCCATTAAAAAATCAATAACGTCGTCTGGAGCAATTCGAGGCCCTGAATAACCCTGCCTCAACCCAAGTGTTATCTGTGCGCGCATAAATCAACCCTTTGTATAGATACTTCTGCGCAAAGTATGCACACATAGAACAATCTGGTCAACTAAACCAAAAGCGTGGAACTAAACACGTGTATTTGATTTTGATTTAGAAAGAACTCTTGCAAAAACGTCTGTGCGCATGCGGAGAGTTATAGATCGCCAATCATAATTTTCTGATGCTAAAGTTTTGGCGGTTTTTACAATTTCTCGAACAAGCTGACGGTTTTCTGGATTAGTAATATTACGCACCGCTTGCGCTATTTGTTCTGGAGAATCTTTTTCAACGGCGAACCCTGTGGCAGGATGATTAGGGTTGCGCACAGGATCAAATAGGAAATCAGATATACCACCTTCCTGTGTTGCAATAACTGGAATACCTGCGACAAAAGCTTCTATAAAAGAATTACCCATTCCCTCCGACCTGCTTGGACGTATAAATATATCAGCAGAATGAAGGTATTGTGGCATATCAACATGACCAACATAACCAAGAAAACGTACACGATCATTCACTTGCATCTCTCGCGCAAGCTCTTTTAATTTCGCTTCCTCAGGCCCATTTCCCAACACAACGAATACGTATTCGTTGGGCAAGAAAGAAAGCGCTCGAATACATTCATCGATAGCATTTTTTCGCACGAGCCGCGACGTAGTTACCAGCATTATTTCACTCTTTTTTATATTGAGTTGCTTACGTGTTTCTTCAGCTTCAAACGCAGGACGTTCCGTCGCAAACAATTCCAAATCAACTCCGTTTGGTATAACCTCAAGCGGTCCTGCAAATCCTCGCAGTCGCGCCCAGTCGCCTAGAAAATTAGAAATGACTTGTACGACTTCTGCGCGACGGAAAGCGCGCGAGAAAAGCATCCATAGTGGGCGTACAGTTTTCTCAATCTCCCCCGGAGGATCGCCTTCTTGTAAAGTTAGCACATAAGGAACGCCTGAAACCATATTAAAAATTGTTGTCGGAATACCTGATGAGTGCGCCATCATCGCCCACGCAGCATCGAAACGATAGCGACGATGCAACGACAACGCCTTGATTGCCGCACCTAGTTGAAACCACATCTTTGTGAGCGCGAACGGAAATTTACGCAAATCTAACACACTAGGATTTGGTCGCGACCACCCAATGCGGTGAACAATAACATTTCCAATACTTTCCTTTTTTGGTAGATTACTGTCAAAACGCAATGTAATTAAATGAAACTCTATATCATCTTTCGAGATGCGGTCGGTGATTTCTTTTATTGCAACCTCAGCACCACCAACGAATCGCGGATAATATGCGAGCGAGAAAATTATTATCTTTTTAGTGTTCATTTTATTTTTGAAGAAATATAATCCTTAAGATTTCGTTTTTGTTTCCAGCCTAGTAGTTCTGATTTTGAAGTATCCAAATCGGCGGACATGCGGTTGCCTGCACGCTCTGGCAGCATTTTTATATTATCACCAAACATCCGCGCCACGTCTATTATACTGTACGATTCAGTTGCGCCCAGTCCAAATCCGTCGCCGTGTCCATTTTCTCCCGCTAGAATCAGGCCGTCTACAATATCAGAAACATGTGTGAAGTTACGCTTCTGTGTTCCAGGCGAAACAACAGTGAGCGACTCACATCGGCGGTATTGTTCGCAAAAAGTTTCTATAAGAGTACCGCGATTTGAGGCGGTTCTTTCTCGCGGGCCGTATACATTGTAAAAATAGGTAATCGCGAATGGAGTACCAAACCATTCACAGTAATTCTCAACAAGTTCTGTATTTGAAGCTTTTGTCCACGCATACGGACTTTGGTCTCGCCCCATTCCACCGTCGCCAAATTTTGTGCTTGAACCAGCATACACGATTTTGCAATTTTGTTTTCTGCAAAATTCCAAAACACCATGAGTTCCTGTGGTATTGGAATCAAGCACCATTGTGATGTCTGCAAAACTCGACTCAACACGCGCATATTCTCCTAGATGAAAAACCAGATCTGTATTTTCTGGAATCAATTTTTCAATATCTTTGGTGTGTCCTTCACGATACTCAACACCAGCAATATGATTATCGCGCGAACCTGCTGAGTAATTATCAAGCGAGATAACGCGGTTGCGCGAATCAGCAACAAGCCGTTCGCACAAATGAGAACCGATAAAACCTGCACCACCCGTTACAATAACAGTCTTCTTTCCAGACATATTGCAACTATAACACACTGATTAGCCTTTAGTATGCATTGTGAATTCGAGGGCAAGCGCATCTGCATCACGAATAGTTTTGTCCTTACCAAGCTTTTCTTCGTCAAAAGATTCACACTCATTATCATCTTTATTAAAATCCATTATATTCGTATTATCTTCCACGGGCGCGTCATCGTCAGTGCGTCTTCGTTTATAAAGCACTCCCGCAACACCCAGCAATGTTACTGAGGCTGCACCAGCAACAGAGAGCGATTTTGTTGATATTCCATTGATATTTACAGCCTCAACAACAGGTCCAATGTTTGCGTTTTCTGTAACATCTGTAGCTTGTGCTTTTTCATTCTGAGAGAAGTCGCCGACAGCAGAAGAAGGTGCGGAAGATTTCGACGACGAAGATTTGAGAGCTGGCACATACGAAATACCTGTAACATTCGGATTATTTAAATTGTCTGTTTGTGTGGCGACCATGCCGTCTGGGTATAAAAGTAGAGCGCCATTAGCATTCGGTAATTTTAAGATACTTGGTGCAAAACGCACTGCCATACCAGCAAGCACGATTGTTCCTCTTGGGATAGTAAAAGAATTTCCTCCGCGTTCAAGCCTCCACATACTTAAATCAAGTTCTTTTTTTGCATGAGTTATATTTGAGACAATAAGCGAAGCATCGCTGTCTTGTGAGAGCAGAACCTCTGCTGGAACCACATCAACAATTACACGCCCAGTTGCAGAGTAGCCATTGCCCGCGTCAGCAAACAACTGTACTACATAACGCCCAGGGTATTGATACGCATAAAATATCGATTGTCCTTCGCTAGTTTCACCGTTACCAAAATTCCAAAGATAGCGCGCGTTCGGTAAAGGTACACCGCTTTTGTTGTATACATGACCTTCAAAAAAAGAACCTGCGCCAGTCTCCAATGTTCGATTTCCGCCAAGTTCAACCGTCATGAAAGGCGCAGGTGCGCCACCTGTTTTTGTTGGCGTAGTTTGCGTAATTTTATTACTTGCAACTAAAACTTCGTCGGTTACAGTCTCAGGTTCGGACAAACCAGACTGCTCAGAGTTATTGCTTGAAGCATCTGCGATTATGTTGCTAGGATTTGTAGCGCGTGGCGTAGCGTTCGCAGTCGCCCACAAAGTGGCAGTGCGCGATGCAGTCTGCTTTGTAGTATTATCACCGCCAATATTTTGCCAGTTTGTACCACCAACAACTTGGTCTATCGTACTGCCAGCGGAGTCTTTCAAGATAATAGTGTCGCCACCGTTTGAAAGTGCGCCAGTGTATATTTCATCAGCAGTTATGTTTGGTACGGTAGCGTCACTCGTTCGCTCAAGTAGAAAAAACCCGCCAGATTTAATTGATCCCGTTAGCGTAATGTGCGGAGTTCCATTCTGAGTAATAAGCGTCCAACCGTCGAGAGGTACTGGTGTGCCGCCAGAATTAAACAATTCAATCCACTCCGCATTTGAGTTGGTGGAGTTACCCATCCACGCAACTTCGTTTATTATTACGGACGCGCTGGCGTGTGATGCTACGAAAAACAAAACAAACACAAACAAAACCCTATTGAAATAAAGGATTTTGTTTTGCATAAATTAGTTATTCTCTTTTGTGTTATGTATAGGATCTACATGCAACATTGCACGCAATTTTTCTTCAGGAATTGATTTTGGTTTTGGTGTTACGTTTGTGATAACTTTTTCTGCAATAGCATCAGGTGCGATTGTTCGCAAAAACCCACCAAGATCAGAGCTTTTCTTTTCCACAGGCGCAGACGTATTTGTAACAGCAGGAGTTGATGATGAAGTATCGCGCGGTTGTGTTGGTAATGATTGTGACGCGATAGACAAACCATCTACATTCAAAAGTGCTTCGCGCAATGACGAACTACCTTCGAGCGGTGCTGGTGTGTGAACTGCAGAGTTAGGTGTTGTAACAGCAGTAGACACTGGGTTAGCAACTTTTTGTTGTATAGACACATTTGATTGAGTTACCGCTGTATTCGCAACAACACCTGTTACAACTGGCGTGTAAGCAGTTCGTGGACGAGGAGCAAAAGGTCGTGGTGACACAAAAACTGGCCTTGTCGACACAGTAACAGATGCTGGTGTTGGGGTTATAACTGCACGAGGAACCGTCGTTGCAACTGTAGCCACGCCAGCTTGCCACTCCGCAAGAGCTTGCTCAACCTCAGCGCGAGGTTTTGCAAACTGCGCGCGCGACGATGCAATAACATCATCAACAAATATTTTCGGTGGTGGATCAAATGGTGGAAGTGTTGTTGCAGAAAACGGTGGCGAGCCGACGCCATCAATCATTAAAGTAAGATACACCTGCGCGAAACCAAGGTTAACCAAATCCGGCGCCATAAATTGAGGTTGAAACAAAGTCTCCAACACCTGCGCATCAAATGGTCCAACACGAAACGCTACAGTCGTACCGACGTTTCCGAACACGGCATTGCGTATTTCTTCTTCCACTTGCTCGATAAATTGATGCGCAATAATAAGATTAAGTTTATACTTGCGCGCCTCAGAAAGAATATCAATAAAACTTTTGTTAGCGAAGTTCTGAAATTCATCCACATAAAAATAAAAGTCCGGAAGTTTCTTCATCTCCGTCGCTGACACATCAGCACGACTCATTGCCGACAAATATATTTTTGTCACAAGCATACTGCCGAGCAAGGCGCCATTTACTTCGCCAACACGCCCCTTAGAAAGATTGATTATTATGATCTTCTTCTCGTCCATCGCTTTTCGGAAATCAAAAGAGGATTTTGGTTGACCGATGATGTTACGGATTAGTGGGTTGTTAGCAAATTGCCCTATTTTGTTTTGAATCGCAGGAGTGGCGTCCTGCGTATAGCGGTCTGAATATCCGGCGAACTCCTCTGACCAGAATTTCTTTATTGTCGGATCCTGAATATTGGCAACAACCTTCGCACGAAACTCTTTGTTTATAAGCATTGTATTCACGTCCAACAGCGTAGAACCTTCGTATTCAAGCAACGCAAAAAGCACATTTTGCAAAATATACTCCATACGCGCGCTCCACGCGTCCACCCAAATCTTTTTAAATGCAGCCATCAAACCAGACACAACCAAGTGCCGTTTATCATACCCAACATCCTCCATAACGTTAAAAGCAACTGGAAAATCCGTATCAAACGGCGTAAAATAAATTACATCTTTGATGCGGTGCTCGGGTACATATTCCAACAATTTATCAGCAGTCCCACCGTGCGGGTCGATAAACGCCAGCCCTTCTCCATTACGAATATCTTGAATGGCGAGATTTTCCAGTAGGGTCGATTTACCCATACCCGTCTTGCCAATCACATACATGTGCCTGCATCGATCGATACGCTTAATGCCAAACGGCACTTCCTTGCCACGTGAATTTGTCTTAGCGAAATATGTTATCTTCTGCAAATCATCAGCCATATAAATGTAGTATAGCAAACAATTAATGCTTCCAGTTTGAACTTTTACACATCGGCTATTTTACCCTTAATTCATACTAGACGTTGCCGACGAGTCGACAACCTTAATTTTTCCAAGAACCTGACGGAGGCTTGTATATTTATTGGCAGCGTCCCAGAAAATCCAATCTTCGATACCTGCATCGTTTGTGGCTTTTATTTGTTCCTCTACCATTGCAGGCGTATATGGAACAGGATAATCAAAACTCTGTAACCACGGTCTGATTTTACTGGCTGCAAAAACTGGCTTCTGGTATTGTTGTGGCGACGTGGAGGCGATTGGTATCTGACCAAACGCTTCAACTGTGGTTGTGGAGGAAATGGCACGTTCAACCGCACGCGCAAGCGAAAAATTCACAATACCATACGCATTCGCGTTTACATTTTTATAATTATTGAAACCAGACGGATAATGCGACGGATACACCATTGGATCAACGAAATCAAAATATGGCAATGCTCGTTCAAGAACTTGTCCAATATTCAAATCGTCTTCGTTTGTTGTTGTCATACCAAATAAATCCGCTGACAATATAGCCCCACTCGGTCGCAACTGCTCACTAAGGTACTTAAAAAATTCTTCCAAAGCTTGTGGCTTCGTCTTTCCTTTATCCCAAGAATAAACTGCCAGCGACATTGGACCGTCTGACGGAAAACGCACATAGTCAAAGTTAAGCTCATCGAAACCAAGATCATAAGATTCTTTACCAAGCGTTACTATATGATCCCAAAAAGGCTTTGCGCCTACGTCCACAAAAGCAAGGCCGTGATTATCCTTCCATACCCCGCCGCCTTTTCTCTGTACAGCTTCATCCTGATGCGCTCTTGTGTACATTGGATCTTGGAAGACAGTAATACGAGCAATGACGTATATGTTATAGGTATGTAGTTTTGCGATATACTCTTTCATGTCGCGCGCTCCACACTTCTCTGATACGAACGGCGCAAGTTTAGGGTTATCAGTCTCAAAAGAGATACCACCTGAATAATCTTTAACGTCAATAACAACGGCATTTAGGTTTGGTGCGGAAGATTTTCGTATAAACGATACCATTGAGTCGCGCAAAGACGGCGTTCCAACGGCGCAAGCGCTCATGTAAATCGCGCGCACATGTTCAGGTGGCGTTATGTGAATCGGTGGTGGAGGTGGGACAACAGGAATTTCCGCCGCTTCCACCGCGGACACTTGTTTGTTTGGATTGCCATAACCGTAAAAAACAGAAGCTCTGGCATCTGACATTAATACAAAAAAAGTTGCTATAAAAGCACCTAGAACAGCAATAGAAAATATCCACCACCCCCACACAGGCACCTTGTGCGCAACATTGCGGACATTATTCATGGTGCGCCACATTATCTAAATCATCATGTTTGACATCTTTTTTATCATCACAATGTGCTTGTTCTGATGAATTTACGTCTCCCCTGCTCTCGGTAAAACTATTGTTCTTTGTGCGTTTTGAAATCTCACGTACACGCATCATGCAGCCGATACCAAAAATACCCACACCAGCCAAAAACAAAAAGGTAGCGCGCCAACTTTCAGGAAAACCAGAAATAGGCACTATTAACACCGTCAATCCCAACAAAATAATTGCCATTTCTTTAGACATAACGTCATTGTAGCAGGTGCTTGCCAAAAACTCCAAAAAAATTGGCTCCACGTCTTGCGCGGAGCCAATAGAAGTGCATGTTTCTAAAGAGCCGAAACCACGAGCGTCAACATTCTGTATTCGGAACAGTAAACGCGAGGTACTGACTACTGCCCCAGTAACTATCTGCAATTACGCAATCGCCTACAGCGTAACCACTTGCAACAACCAAAGTTCTGGGTTTACCTTTGGAATCAGCGATTGGGACATGTGGCACAATGATGTTGTATTGCCGATGATTCTTGGGTATAAGTTGCCCACTGGATATGGCCTCACGAATGCGTGGAACGATACCTGCAAGCGGTTTGCTATAACAATACTCAAAGCCAATCTCGCGAATACTCTTTCTCGCATTGAGCTGGTCTATCTTTGGGTTCATCACAAGCGCAACCTTGTATTCCCTGCCAACATCAAGATGATGATCCCTATCATAACTATCGGCATTCTTGCTCAAAAAACATGATTTCGCGCTCTCATTAACGCGATACCCCGACGCCTCGAGCCTCTCAATCTCTTGCTCTCCTGTCAAATCTAGCCCATTTACAGTGAAAACAATGTGACCATGTTCATTACGGCCAATTATTGTCCTTTTTCGTTGAATGAACGAGGCAAGCTCACTTAAGGTAATTACACCTTCATCCAACTTACCTTGCAAAGCTTCAAAAAGACTTATCTCATCATGACTACCAACATCTTCGATGGATTCCATTGGAATCTCTCCTTTATTATCTAACAAAACATCATCAACAATGTGTGTAACCGCAACAGAGAAAGCCCATGTGCATTGCATGGATTACGCTTTCTACTACAGCGGACACTGAAGAACAACTAAATCCAGTCTGTATTAGTTACACAAAATTAGCAATGTAACGACTACTTACCTGCGGCGACAGCTGCGAATGCCATTACGGAAAAACCAAGACTAAGAATAGCTACAAAGCCTAGAAAAAAATTAGCGAATGTTTTGTTGAAAAGGCGCTTCATTGTTTTAGTATACTACTTTAATGTTGCTTTAATTCGTCGGATGCCTGCGGAGACGGCTTCTTCTTTTAGGATTTTGAAATGTTTGTTGCCTTCTGCGAGTGCGCCAGTGTTTTCGACGTGCGGACCTCCGCAAAACTCCATAGAAAATGCTTGCGCATATTGAGGATTTTCGGCGGTCGCGTTTTTTGGGCCTACGGAATACACAACGACGCGGTCAGGATATTTTGCGCCAAATTCATGTTCTGCGCCGATTTTTTCTGCGTCCTCGCGTGCAAGTTCATTGCGAACTACAGGCAAGTCTTCATCAATTTTTTCATTTACTATTCGCTCCGCTTCCGCGATTTGTTCAGGCGTCATTTTAGACGGATACGAAAAATCTATTCGCAAACGCTCTCCTGTGATGTTGCTCCCACGCTGCTTCACCTCCTTACCAAGTACGATTTGTAACGCTTTCAACAACAAATGATGCGCGGTGTGTAACTTGGTAGTTTCCGCAGAAGCGTCCGCAAGACCACCTTTGAATTTTTGTTCCCCGCCTGCGCGGGATTCTTGCTGGTGCGCCTCCATTTCTTTATCAAATTCTTTTCTCAATTTCTCAATACCATGTTGCAATAAAGCCTCGTCCAAAGAACGCCGTTTTATTGCGAGACCTGATCTATACTTATCCAATTCCTCAATACTTAACTCAAAAGGAAAACCGTAACTTTGATATATAAAGAATAGATTCTCACCTGTAAGCACTCGTCCTCCAGATTCAACAATTTCACCATTCTGAGCATACGCAGAAAAAATACCTGCTGCCATTTTCTTTAATTCATTAAGTCCTGATTTCAGTGTTGTACGGAAACGCTCCTCCTCATTTTGTACCGAATCTTTTATTTGCTCTACATTTTGTGCAATATCAGGATATGCGTCGGCGTACATTTCTGTGACCACAGGAACAATTTTTGCCAGCTCTCCGGCGGGCGCACCGAGTACGTCTACGTATCGCACAGCACGGCGCAATAGTCGGCGAACAAAATACCCTCGGTCTGTGTTTGTTGGCAACACACCGTCAGCAATTAAAAACACGGATGCTTTTATGTGGTCGGCGACAATGCGAAACGCTTTCGTGTCGGCAGTATCAGCGCCGTATGTTTTGCCGGACGCACTTTCCAAATAATCCAAAATCGGGCGGTGGCACACGGCAAAAATATCCGGCGTGTTTGAAGCGACCATTGCCATGCGCTCAAGTCCTCCGCCGAAATCTACATTTTGTTTTGGCAACAATCCGAAAGTTCCGTCCTCCTTTTTTATGTACTGCATAAAAACCGAATTACCTATTTCAACAAAACGTCCGCAGTCGCAGTTTGGGTGGCAATTTTTACCAAACTTCTCATCGTGCGTAGTTCCGAAATCATAAAAAACTTCCGAGTCAGGACCACCTATTTCACCCGCAGGCATATTTTCAGGAACGCCCGCACGACTCCACCAATTTTTCTTTGCTTCGTAATAAAAAATACGTTCACCTTCTTTCATGCCGCGCTCATAACCGTTAGCCTCGGAACCAAGAGGAAAATCCTTCGCATCTATATTGTGCTGTGCAAAAAGCTCTTTCCAAATCAAAACAGCATCGGTATCTTGTGGCAAATTATTTTCCTTATCGCCTAAAAAAGCAGTTACATACAAACGAGACGGGTCGAGTCCGATACCAACATCAGGATCAGTCAAAAACTCAAAAAACCAGCGCAACTGTTCTTCTTTGAAATAATCTCCAAGCGACCAGTTGCCCAACATCTCAAAAAAAGTTGTGTGTCGATTGTCGCCTATTTCTTCAATGTCGCCTGTACGAAACGCCTTCTGCGAATCACTAATTCGCTTCCCCGCCGGATGATCCTTGCCGAGCAAATACGGCACCATCGGTTGCATTCCTGAACCAGTAAAAAGCGTAGTCGGGTCATTCTGTGGAACCAACGATGATGACGGAATAACCGCATGCCCCTGCGCCTTAAAAAACGCCAAATACTTCGCCCGTATTTCGTTCAACAACATACTTGTAGAATATCTTTTTTATATCCCAACTGCAAATCACTACGCACTTTCAACGCTTGCAGAATTAGGTACCACTTTATACTATCAAGGTATTGAGAGCTTGCCTCTCTTGCTCCAAAGAGCCGATAGCCCCGCAAGTGGCTATCGTAATACAAAGAGCTTTTTGAAATACGGTTCTATGTAAAACACCAGTTATTTAACACGATATTTCTATTTATCAAACCGAATGCTGTTGTAGAAGCGCGCGGTGTCAATACCCATTATGGAGAATTCAAAGATCATATTTCCTTTTCTTACAAAGAGCATTGGCTCATAATATTCTGGAGTCGCAGTACTAGAAGTAGTACTAGCGCTAACGTATGCCAATGCAGCAGGAAGGCCGTCTATTGTAGTCTTTTTTACAAGCGCCCAAGGTGCCGAACCATTTGCTGTGTCATTTTTCGCCACAAAATCTTCTACACTCTGGGTTGTTGTGCTTATTATTAATAAATCAACTGACTTATTGTTAGGATCACCCATCTCCTCTTTGTTATTACCAAACACCGAGGCGACTAACCCCCAATCAACAACATGGTCCTCCTCCTCAAACTGAAGTGGTATATAATCTCTAATCTCCACGGGGTACGAAAATGAAAAACCATATTTATCATTACGATATTCAACCCACTTATCCTTGTTTGCATTATTGAAAACTAAAGCAAAAACAGCAATGGCAATAGTAGCTACAGCTACAAACACATATATTAAATTTTTTGTATTTATTTTTTTCATTTTATTCTAAAAAAATGGGGACAGCTTACGCTACCCCCATTGTATCACTAAACTCTAATGTACTTCATAAACACTGTAGTTACTGCTTGGGACCTGCATTGAAAAAACGTAGAAACTCACAGAACGACGTTCCACAATGTTCGGTGTCCCATAATTCTCCTCAATCCATACGATCCCTGCATTTGTAACACTCTCAACAATAGCGGTATGTGGCCCGTAACTACCGTCCTTATAGCGTATCAGCATCTGAACAATGTTACCTGGCAAAAATTGCTGAGGCGTAACATAACGATTAACAATGAACGGACTATAGTTCCATACCCAGACTAGAGGAGCTAATGCTGTGCTTGGTAAATCCCTCCTTAATCCATTGGCTCCCGATGCGCTAAGCACAACCCTTCTAACCCAATCCTTGCACTGCATACCAGAAAATTTCAGCCCAAGATCAGCCCTTGCGGATGCAAGAATTGCTTGATTCCTCTGTTGCTGTGTCATTCCATACTCCCAGCCTCCTGCAGAAGCGGTTTCGGAGGCAAGCAAGAATACGGCGCCTGTGATAATACAGATAAAACACTTTTTGAGTGTTTTCATTTACCTTCTCCAATTAAAGAACTAGGCTACAAAGGATTTGCAACCACGACCCATAACGTAACATGCACACCAACAAAGCACAAACCTATGTATAAGTAGCCAACACTATTACACGCCTGTAAAAAATATTACAGTTGGCTCACCTACTTCAATCCTACAACGGGGCCGGAGGCGGAGGAGGAGAGGTGGTCGGGGGTTAGATATTTTTTTAAGGCTTTGTTTATTTCTGGGGCGGATATGGATAGCATCTTTTTTGGGAAAGTGTCGAGATGGGAAATTGATTTGCCGGAAGCGATGACGTCGTGCG
>Ga0268280_1000550_pt1 | contig 30560 bp, 93 predicted proteins | sample saktaG_9_FD_190139 | JGI IMG/M metagenome (GOLD analysis project Ga0268280, IMG submission 190139) | Saline water microbial communities from Sakinaw Lake, British Columbia, Canada - sak_2011_5_24_40m | ecosystem: Environmental > Aquatic > Non-marine Saline and Alkaline > Saline ...
GAATTAATTAAGGATGAAGATTTAGTAAAATATAATTTATTACCCTTAAAAGATAAATTAGAATAAAGAAAGGACATATGCCAAAAGTAATTTTATGGGATAAGAAACAAGACTACGAATTTGAGTATAGAGAATTTAACGAAGCGTGGTCAATTTTCGAGCATTACGCAAGGGGGAACTTTAATGAAGTTGCGGATTATGAATATAAAAGTTTGCGGTCTTTCTATCAGAGTGGCATTGAGTTTATAAAACAAAAAGTAAAATATAGAAAGGAATTAGAGAAAAAATTTGGAGTTAAGCTATGAATTATAAACTAGAATGGACAGAAACGAAGTACACCCGGGGATTTTATAAAATAGTTGAAACCACTGAAGCCGTAGATTATGATAAAATGATTTATGTTACTTTTGAAGAAGCCTTAATTGTGAAAAATAATTTTAAATTAGTTGTAGGTTAGAAAGGAGAATCCTAATGCCTAAATTAAATAAAGATAAACAAGAAATTAAATTGTTAAAGCACCAACTTAAGGCCAAGAATAAAATAATCTCAGAGCAAGCACATTGTATTGCGGTTATTGAAGTGCATTATGAAATGGATGCACGGCAATTTGTAAAGCAGATAAGCAATTTAAAAGGTGTTACAGTAGCTAGAATTTAGAAAGGAGAGCCATGCTTTACTACGACAAGCAGTTATTTAAGTTAGTGGATGTTTCGCAGATGCGGGAAGCTATCCGCTATGAATTAGAGATACGATTACCCGAATTGAATAAATTGTTAAATGCGGAACAAAGAATGACGCTATTAGAGGTTGGGATATATGCTTTATCTAGATTTTCACCACTAGAAGCGCCAGAGAAGATATAATTGAAGCTCGTGGAACCCATCCCGTAAGTCGCAGACGAGGCATCAAGCACCTCTATGCGAGCGAGTTTCTCTAATTTTAAAGGAGATTAAAATGAAATCCAAATGTAACAAAATTAAAACATTAGCACAGTTTAAAAAATTAGCAACCCAACCGAATGGAGTAGAATTTTTCATTTTATTAAACGGTGGTTTGAAAAGCAGTAAATATGCAAAGTTTAATGGTAAAGACTTTATAGTGGAAAACTATATTGATGGAAGCACTGAAGCCCGAAACGACAAACTTTATGGTTCTATTATTTTAGAAGCGATAGATAAGGGGTGTTGCTATGAAAATTAAAGATTGGTTATCAGAAGCACAAAACATTCTTGATAAACAAGAATTTGGGCACCTTGAAGTCCATAAAGGTAAAATTCAGTTGCAGTTAGAAAACTCAATTACTGGAGCAATCGAAATCCATGAATTTAACTATACTGCTAAGAACGCAAAGAATTTAAAACTACAAGCGTAAAGGAGAGCATGAATACAAATTTAGGTAAACACAATAAAGCAATCGAAACATATGTAAATGGAAACATATCCGATTTTCGTAAATATTTAAAATCATTAACTAAAATTGGACTAGTTGAATGTATGGAAATGTTTTTTGATATTTATCCCAATAGTTGGGATAAAATAAAAGCATTACTACAATGAAAGGATAATATGAATGATATGTATAAAGGGATTATAGATGGTATAATTTTTTCAATTATATTAGGGGTTGTTGTGTATCTTTTCGCCTATTGGTTAATAAACTATTTTAAATAAATAGAAAGGATATATGTATAAAATTAAAACCGAAACATCTCAAGATGGAAAATATATCTCAACATTTTTGAAAGATAAAGATGGTAGAGATATAAGAATTGGTAATTTAGAAGGTGAAATAATTTTGAGTTTACAAGATAAAATATTTAATTATAATATCCAAATCAAAGATTTAAAGGCCCAGATTAATACTCATATCTATAATAAAGATAATCTCCATTCAAGAATTGATGTTTTAGAAAAAATAGTAAAAGAAAATGGTCTTTGGGAACAATATTGTGTAGCTTGTGATAACAATAAATAAAGGAGACTTAATGAAAACTAAATTATTTTCAACCCAGATCGGAGTAGATTATTATTGTATTAGAAACTCAAATAATGAATTTTGGTCTAATGAATTCGGATGGATTGAATTAGAGAATGAGCAAGACGAATCTCCATATTCGATATTTACCACTAGAGAGAAAGAAAAGTATCATTTACCTGTTGATGGCAGATGGGAGAAGATGTAATGAAAATAAAATATAGAACAGTTGATTTAAGGACAATAAAAGGCTTTGAAGAAGCTGAGAAGCTACAATCACAAGGTTGGGAAATATATTCAGTAGGACTTTATACAATCTTTTTGTATAAATAAAAAGGAGATCCTAGATGTTCAAAATTATAACAACGAACCCGTATTTGCATTGTCATTTGTGCCGAAAAGGTTATTGCGATTGCAAAGAATGGTTACAAGAAGTACCAAAACTATCCTTTAAAGGATATTTAAAGTTGATATTTTTAACAAATATTTATATTAAGAGGATAAAGTAATAAAAATTCTAATAGAAAGGTGGTGATATAAATGAACGTGCGAGTGAAACTAAATGCGGATAAAAAAGGAGAGCAGCGCAAAGTAGTTGACGCAGAGTTGTTAGAACAAAGGAAAACAACTGTGTTGGTAAAGCTATCTGATGGTAACATTATTGTAAGAAACAAAAAGCGAGATTTAGTGGATGCGTAATTAAGTTAACCTATTTTATAAAAGGAGAGTAAAATGTTTAACAATACTTTTACCATGACCCTGCATAAGAGATATAAAACATTAGCGCATTTAATAACAGAGAAAGCCAAGCAAAGCGGAAAAATGAGAAAATTTGATTATGAGCATATTGTAAAACCATTTGGGACAATTTTGAGAGAAGTTCCAATTTCAGAGAGAGAGTTGTTATATGGTTTGCACAGAGCAAAAGTTGAGATTGTAAAATAAGCCCTTTCAGTAAAATTAGTAAGGCAAACTTAGGAGAAACATGAAAACAATAGATATAAATGCTAAAGAATGGTTTGACAAAGCAAATGGCAATTCATATTTTAGTGCAGAGGTAATTTTAGATTATGGAACTAAAAAACAAATAACATATTCTTTACCTTTTCAATATGGTTATGGTGAGCATTATATTGATATGGCTAACCAGTTTTTAATTAAAGAAGGGATAATCAAGGGGAAAAGACACAAGAACGGAAGTTACCCCCCATTATGGCAGTATTGTAAAGACAATAATGTTATTTTAAGAACCAACAAACAGGTGAACTGCAAAAAGAGAGAATTATAACCAGGAGGTTTAAAATGGCAGTTAAAGAGTTAATTAAGGCCTCAATAGAGGGAAAGCGTGGTCAAATATCTACTCTACAAGGTGAGATTCAGACCTTGTTACAGCAACTAGAAAAGCAAAGCACAAAATCTGGGATCGAGAAGTGGTTAAACCATGAATTTGAAAGCAGTTGTAGCAAAACTCCAGAATTTACTTCTTTTGCAAAAGAATATAGAAAAGAATTGACAAAGCAGTTGCCCGAGAATTGTGAGATATTTAATTGGTCTGTGGGCCATTTCTATATTAGTTGTTTTATTAAGAATGTTGTAAAAGGTAAATTTGTTTATTTAAGTATTAATGATGTTAGATATTTTATTGATTCGTGGTATAACAATATCTTAATCCGAACAGCTAAACACGAAAAAGATTATACGGGTGGGAGTAATAATAGTAGCGATTTTAAAAGTTTAAATAAAAATATAACATACCTTTTCAGTAGGAATTAAAGGAGCCTAAAAATGCCAAACCAATTTAATTCGGTATTTACTATTCCAGCTAGTGATTATATGCCGAAAATAAAGATAATAACACCCGCAGGTGAAACTAAATGGTTAGATATAACTCAATCCGAACTACTAGATATTAAAAAGATTTTAACAGGTTCGTACTAAAAAAGGAGAATCTATGGCATATAAATGTGAATTACGAGATGTTAATGATGTTAAGGATATCCAATGTCCACATTGTCAAGAAGTAATAGATGAAAAGCAGACTGAACATTGGGATTTTATGGACTTAGAATCCCGTTTAGTTGTATGTAGACATTGTAAGAAACAATATAGGGTTATTATTAATCGCCCAATAGAATTTGTAGTGGGTAGAAAGGAAGATTTTTAATGTCCAAGCACATATTTGCATTTGGTTTTGAAATGACAGAAATGGAAAAGTTCGATTTAGATGGGCTTCTAAAAGAAGATATTCTACAACGCTATAATAACAATGAATACTGGGATCAAAAAATAATCGAAGTATTTGCGTATGAAAATAAACTATTAAAGAGGTGAATATGTTAAAACACAAAGCAGTAGGTTTAACTCGTAGACAGCACTGTGAAGCCCATAAAATTTTAGTTAAAGTAGACCAGTATGATTTATTTTTACTTCTAGATTATATTGTATTATTAGGAGAGAAAAAAGATTGTCAAGAGAATTGTAACCCAAGAAATCATATTTGGCATACAGCGAAAAGAATAATGAAAGCAATTAATTATAAGGAGTAAATATGGCTGAAAAGAAGGAGCATTTGTATTACTTTAAAGTAGAGTTGTGTGGTCAAGGTTATAGTCCTGAAGAAGCGTGGGAAAATGCGATTGAAGCATTTATGCAAGATCCAGGAAGTTACGATAAAGTAAAGAAAGGAGAAGAAGTATAATGTCAAACCTATTTTCTTCACAAAGTAGAGATAAAATATTTTATTCCATTAGAGTAATAAAAGCCCAATCAGCACAATCAGTTGTGGATACAATGAGCACCGGTGATGATCCGTATTTTGATGAAGCAAATCAACTATGTGATAGAGTTTTAACAAAATGGCAACTGTTGTTAGCATTGTTACTTGGTATAGTGATTTATGATTATAAATAAAAATGGAACACAACCGCTGACAATAACACTTCGGGGAAAAGAGTATATTGTTGACAATAAATTAAAAGGGCTACATTTGAAAGAAAACCCAATCGAGTTTTTACCATTCTTTAACTTAACAGAAGAAGAGGAATTTCAAGTTCATAATATTTTACATAACCACAAGAAAGGGATAGACTAAATGGATAAAGAAGTAATTGCACAAATAGAACAAGTGTGTGAGTTATGTCCTTCAAAGTATTGCGTACAATGTAAAATTAATGTTAAGACAAATGGTAAGAAATTTGTAATTGATGGAGTATCAAGAAAAATAGAGAGAATAGAATCAATACCTAATTTTGCGTAGGAGATAATATGAACGATTTGCTTTATATCGGCGACCAAGCAGAATATGACGAGTTAATGGAAAAGTTAAAATTTCAATTTGAAGATATTAGTATTATAGACGCAAGTGATGATATCCATGAATATCGGTTTAGCATAGAACTACCGGACGATCAACGGGGAGCATATTACAAATTTATTATTAAAGAAGGATTTGGTGAAGCGTCGTTTACTTTAGTTTTATTATTACAAGATCCAAAAAGCAAAGTTACTTGGAAGAGTTTGATGTTATTGTTGATGTAAAATTGTGTTATAAAATTAAGGCAAAGACCGCAGATGAAGCCTTTAAAACAATGTGGGCAACTGTGATACCAAATCAAGATTATAATAGTGAGGAAAGTTTTAAAATTATAAAAGCGATAAATGAAAATGGAAAAGAGTTTTTTGAGAAGCCGTTAAAGTCGCCTTTCAGTAAATAATGTAAGGCAAAAAGGAGAAAGAATGAAATTAGAACAATTAGATAGTATGGAACAAGAAATTCAAAATTTAGTTATGGCGGACAAGCCAGTTGAGTACATTATTTGTACCTTTAACTTCACAGGGATATTCAAAAACACTTGTGGAAAGAATTGCTAAAAACTATTTAGCATTGAAAGCACATGGATTTAACGCATAAAGGAGTAGATATGAAAATTACTAAAAAAATTAAAGAAAAGTATTTTAACGATATTGAGCGTTGCCCATTCTGCGGTTCAAGTAAACTTACTGGTGATGGTTTTGATGCAGGAGACAATCAAGTGTGGCGAGAAATTGATTGCGATGATTGCAATGAATCATGGAGAGAAATATTTACTTTAACAGACATAGAGGAAATTTAATAAATGAAAAAATTAAAATTACAGAGTAAAATAGTAGATGTGGCGATTGATAAAACATTACAGAAAAATAAAAAAGCATACTGGAAAACAATCGGGCATGTTGGTGTAGATAGTGGGACATTGCTGATAGCAGACCCTTGTTATTTAATTAACGAAGGTTTTTCGGAAAAAGATTATGATAACTACATTGTTAAGAAATCGGATCAGCAATCAGTATGTATTCCGTTAGATAATGGGCGTCTGGGCAAGGCGGTAACTTTCGCTTCGGGGTGCGGCGATGGTGTTTATGAGATTAAAGCCAAGTTTGAGAACTTAAAAGATTGGGGCGAAAGAATAACGGAAGTTAGAATTATAATGAAATAAGGACAATATGTTAAATTATCTGAAGTTTATAATCAAAAGGATTTTGATTGCCCATTGTGATTGGAAAATTAAAAAATTAGAACAAGAAACAAAAAGATGCACGAGAGCCTTATCACTTTTATCAGATCCAAAAGTCTGTAAAGCACTAGAAGAATACCTTATTGAATATGCGAAACATTATTATCCATGGAGATAACAATAAAATGAATTACCCAAGAACAGAAAAAGATTTAAAAATAATATACAATAAAGAATATAAATAAGCGGGAGACACAGATATAGAGGAGAAGTGAAATGAAAGTATATATAACAAGAAAAGATTATTATAAAGGAACATTTTGTAATACCATAAATTTAATTATGTTTGGTTATTTATTCAAAGTACATTATTTATGGAGGTAATATGAACACCCTAATTGAAGAAAAGGCAAAAACAATTCTAGCTAATGGTTTATCTACTGTTTCAGCGATTGGAATTTTTGATTCTGGCGAGAAACGCAAATTGCGAATCTTTAAATCAGCGCAGGGAAATTACTGTTATAAAGCATCACATAAAATACGTTATGGCTATCCGCTAAATACATTACCATTAATTGATTTACTTCCCGCTGTTACGTTGAATCACAAATCAGAATCCCAGATCTGGTATGATAGCTGGTTTAAAGTAAAGCAGAGACTGGAGAAATCTAAACTTTGGCCAGAAGTATTATCGGATGTGAATATTGCTCTTGATGTTGGATATGAAAAGTTGAACAAAGCATACACCCAGTATTGGATAGATAACAAAGATATTCCTGCTAAAGAAAAATACGCAAAAAATGACGAATTGAATGCCAAGAAAATAAAAGACATTGATGAACGCTTAACTGAAACAATAGCAGATGGGCGTCTTTGTGCCAACACATCTATTATTTGGTATATGCACAGACCCGCTAAAGTTAAGAAGATGCGGTTCTGTAAATATGGCAACGAAGAAGTGTTACAACGGATCGCTCTCGCTATGCAAAACAAGCAACAATGCTTTGAAAGCGGTAGAACAAACTATGACATTGGATTTGAGTATAGTCCAGACAAAGGTAATAAAGCTTGGTATTCAGAAGAATTTAAAGGCTGCGGTAATGGCCATTATTATTTAGCACTAGACGCGACCCATGCGTTATTTTACGAGAATGATTAAGGAGATGATAAAAATGAAAAATAAAAAGATTGACGCCTATAAAAGATGGTTCGCAGACGATTGGGATAAAAAAGAATTTAAAGCTTTAAAATTTACAAAGGAAGAAATTGAATTATTTGATAATGAAGAATATAAAATCTATAAACAAAGCCCGGAACACCATTTGAGCGGTGGTTATTTCTACCTTAAAGTAACTGATGTTGAAAATGATGATGATAATGGAAAACTAGTAGAAAAATTAATACTTTCTATGGTGTGGGGTGCTGAAGGTGAGCGTCAAGATTTTGGAGATTGTTGTTTCGACAGAACAAATAAGAAGTTTATTTATGAAGATTAAAATAGGAAGGAGTTAATAATGTCAAGATTTGAAGCATTTATGGGGGTGTTTTCTGTATTGTTCTTTTTTGTAATGGGGATGTGGAAGTCAATAGAATTGATAGTAAAACTAAACAATTGGTTAGGCAAACTTGGTAAAGAAAATTAATATGCACAAACTCAAAGATTTACCACTACATATGCGAACAAGAAGGTGGATCGAAAGCGAAATTGAATACGAATTAGCAAAGGGTGTCCACACATACCATCAATGTGAGTGTGGAAGAAAAATGGCACGTAGCTCTATGTGTTCACTATGTTGGAAGAATGTGTTGAAGGAATTAACAGCAAAGGAGCTGAAGATATGAAACCGACAGAACCAATAAATGTGTTAAAACCGCAATACAAAAATAAGACATTTAAAAATGAAAAATTATTTAATGAGTGGTTAAAGAAAACTGCGACCCAGAAAATTATCTTTGAAGATGATGGTCAAGATTTTTATGAATGGTGGATTGATGAGTACGGTGAAGTGTTGCATTGTGCACCGTTTCAAGCATTTGTGTGGAATGGTAAAATGGTAGATACTTTTAATATGAGAAAAGGTGCGTATTTACCATTGCAGAATGGTATGTTTATACAGCATAGAGTTAAGAAAATTGTGGATTTAAAATGAAAAAACCCATTATGTTAACCGACAAATATTTAGAAAAACTATGGATAGAACTTGCAGATATCCAAGTTAATGAGAATGATTGTATTTTAAAGAAGTTTAAACAATTTAAAAAGGGTGCCCATAAGTTTGAGATTTGGCATTGGTTTGACGATAACCATAGTTTGGGATTAGTTAAGGGTTTAATGAAAGGACGGCCATGAACACGATAAAGATAAGCCAAGAAATTCAATTTGAGCGAGTGCAGGATTTACTTTGTAACGCTCTTGAAGGCGGTAGTAATTATTGGTATCAAATTGATGACTATATTTACCCACATGGTGAAACGAAAGAAAGTTTAAAGATTCAGTTTGAGCATATTGAGTTACCATTTAAAGGTGGTACGATCGTTTTTAGCGATTTAGAAGATGAGAAAAGAGAAAAAACATATTTAACGCTAGCGAGTATTGCAGAGGGTCTCCAGATCATGGCAGATAAATTCTCAACCCATTTTGCAGATTTTATGAGCGAGAATGACGACGCTACAACGGGTGATGTGTTTTTACAATGTTGTTTATTTAAGGATGTTATTTATGGATAGGAGATCGAAATGAAAAAACAGAGATTAGTTATGTTTGGTCTTTTAGTAAAAACTAAAGAACATTTAAAACAACTACAAGATGGTTTTAAAGAATTGGATTGTGGTAAGATAAAAGTTGTTGGTCAGTTTAAAACATTACCAGGCGAAGGTGGTAATGGTGGTAGAAATGATGTTGTTTTAGAAGTTGAGAATAAATATATACCTAGATTAGCGGTCTCACAAATGCACTTAAGCGGCTGGTTTTCGTGGGCTGAGGATTATTATTCAAACCATAATAGTATTATACCAGCCAATGCGGGCAACCTATTTAATGGTTTTAAGGGTGAAGAATGAAAACCTTTATCGTCAACTCAAAAGATGTATTTGATGTTAGAAAGAACCCGAAACTAAGCCTTTCAGTAAAATCTATAAGGCAAAACAAAAAGATTAAAAAGGAGAAAATAAAATGTTGAATGGAGTTTCAAAAAAAGATAGAGTGGGCAGAACATTAAATGGAATTAAGAATCAAATAGAAGATTTCTTTTTTATTATTGAAGACTACGTTGAAAAACTAGATGAACATGAACTCAAAGGTTTATATGAGTTAGAAGAAGACATAAAGGAGAGAACAGAATGAAGAAACGTGAAACGTCTGATTCATATATAGCGAAGTACCTTATTTTAATATCCGAAGTAACAACACAAAAAGAGATAGCGAGGATTATAGACAGAATCTACGAAGATGGATTTGAAGATGGCGTAAATAGTAAGGAGAAATAATGGCAAATTCATTAAACATCGACTTGACAGATAAGACAGTAATATTATCATTAAAATATTACAAAGGTACAGAAGAGGAAAGAAAATTTATATGTAAAGGTGGATTTGGTTGTAAATCATTTACAATGGGTAGTGCTGTTATTGGTAAGTTCGTTAATAATGGCGAGGAATGTCGAATCGAAGGGTATGAAATAGAAAAACTTGCATAACTAAAGGAGATATATGAAAACAATAATTCTATTTTTTGTTTTATTATTTTTACCAATTCTTTGCGAAGCTCAATTATTAGATAGAGATATAAAAACAATTGATACAATAATCATCCATCATTCTGATAGCCCCGATGTTTCTGCTAAAACAATTGAGCAATGGCACAAAGAAAAAGGTTTTTATATGATTGGTTATCATTTTGTAATTAGACAAGATGGCTCTATTGAGAAAGGACGCCCATTAAATAGAATTGGTGCCCATGCTGGTAAAAAACGCAATAAAAAGTCAATCGGCATATGTTTAACTGGTTATGAACATTTTACAGTTTCCCAACTTAATGCTTTAGAAAATCTGATTATTAAATTAAGCGAAACGCGATCCTTGAAAATTGAACGCCACCACAGAAATTGCCCAGGCAGTGCTGTTGATGTAGAAGCTATTGCGAAAAAAATACAGCATAAATATATTGAAGGATCAATCGGTTTTGCAACACACTATCAAGACTTTAGAACAGCGAAAGGCGAGAATATGTATTTACAACCTTTCGCGAAAACAGCGGCATCTTGGTTCTACCCGATCGGAACTAAATTAAAGGTATATTGCTTTGATACTAATGAACAAGTTATTGTTACAGTAAACGACAGAGGACCAAATAAAGAGCTTGTTAAAAAAGGTAGAATAATTGATTTAAGCCCAGCGGCGTTTAAAAAGTTAGCACCATTAAATATGGGTATTATTTATGTTAAAATAGAAAGGATATATGAAAAATAAAATAATCAAGATTCCCGAATTTTTAGCAGTAAACTCTTTAAAAGAATATATAGATGGATGTGATAGTGATGAAATTGCGAGATTATTAGGCGAGATATTTGGTGGTGAATGTTTTGTAAATACAGATGATCCAGAAGTATATGATTTTAAACCTAATGAATATTATAGTGGCGAGTTCAATAATTTAAAGAAAGGATAATATGGAAATAATTGTTGATATTAAGTATTTAGAAAAACAGATTGAAGATTTATTAAAATCAAATATATCAGAAGATAGTAAAACAGGGTTACATAGTTTATTAGGTTGTATATATGATACTCTAATGGTTAAATGTTTAGTAGTATTGTACAAAAAGGAGAATGAATGAGATTAAAAAATGTTTATGCAGTAGAATATAGTGAACCTGGCAATATAGAGGATTACACAGATACGATTTATTTCGATAATAAAGTAGAAGCCGATAAAGAGTTTGGAAAAGAACTTAAAGGCCTTAAGATGGATGTAGAGGGTAATGAAGATGATGTCAAAGTAACACTGTATCATAATGGTAAATTTATAAAAGGGTATCGAACATTTGATGGTAAAATTGAGGAGATGTAAATGCAGATTATATTCGATGACGAAAAAACAAAGTATGAAATTAATCTTCAATGGAATAATGATGGTGGTGTACCATATTTAATTGCAACAATTATAATTGATAATGGACAAGAAGTATTTAAAGGTGAGCTGGAAAGGATAGAAAAATGAAAGTCAGATGTAACCATTGTATGGAAATTTTTGATGAAGATGAAATAATCTTTGATGAAAAAGCCGATAAAGAGTTGTGTCCGAAATGCAACAGAAGTGGTGGTTTAATGGATATGGAGGAAAAATGAAAGAATTATTAACGCAATCTGAATTGGAACAATTTACGGGAACTGAGTTTTGGTATAAACACGCATTAAGTGGCTACACCTATACTGATGGCATTAAATATTTAGCAGAAAAAGCACAAGCATATTGGCTATTAGATAAGATTTTAATTACAACGCGGGCCAAGAAAAAACTACAAGAATGGGGATCATGGACATTGTGTTGTTACGCTGACAATACCGCATCCTTACAATGTGAAGATGGTAATGGGAATAAATTGTACGTTGCAAAAATAGACTATACTGATTTTCCATTAAAAATAGTAACTCTTTGGTTTACAAATAACACATTATTTTTACCTTCAGAAAATTAATGAAAACATTATTATCCATTGATTTTGATTTCTTTATTAGAGAAGATCCTTTATGGGATTTTGGGCATAATGAAGGTTCTGAAATTTTTATGACATTAGCGTGGTTAGCACGTTATTTATCCATCAACTTATATAAAGAAACAAATATTAAAAAGTATGCTGATTTTATGCCTAAGAACATAGTAAAGAAACTAAAATGGTTAGGCTTTAAATTAGAGAAACCAAGAGTAGTTGTTGCGGATAGTCATAAGCATGCCTTTAATGAAACTAAGAAACTAAAGGAGTGCAGAGTCTTTAATTTTGACGCTCATCATGATTATTGGGACGACTCATCTAAAGTGAGTTGTGCAAACTGGTTACTTAAGAGTGAGTTTTCGCATTATATAAAAGAAGCAACTTGGATACCGCCATCGTGGCTGTGTAAATTCGATTATGAATTACCTCAATCATCAAAAATTGAAACATTATTTTTTGATACTTTAACAGAAAACCAATTTAAAAACACAAAAGTTGATACTTTATTTTTATGTCGTAGTGGATGCTGGGTGCCGCCACATCATGATGTTGAATTTTTTAAAATGGTTAAATTACTAAAATGTATTACAGGGGATTATGAAATAATTGAGAACATAAGCAAAAGAAAGTTTCCTTCTAAAGAAAAAGCCAAGAAAATTTTAGAACACAATAAAAAGATGATAGAGAAATTGTGTATACCAAAGAGCAGCGTACCAATATAAGGAGGTTATATGTTAAAGCATTATAATGTTTTTCGCATTGGTAAATGTGTTGAATGTGAACATAATGTACGAAAATTTTTAGGTGATTTTGAAGCAGAAAATAGCGAAGAAGCAATAAATAAAGCCACCGACAGATGGGGATATGATAATTTTGGTCAAGCAGGCGCAATGCAGGAAAACGATGTTTGTAAAGAAGAAATATTTTTTAATGCTGAATTTGTAGCAGAGGAAATAAATGAGTAAGTTTATATTGCATTGGTTAGAATACCATAACCCCTTAAATTGGGGTAAAACAGAAAAAGCTGGCATAAGAGCAATGAAGCGGCTTCTGCCTGCAAAAGAAATACATTTAGATCCGCACGAGAATGATGGATGGGTAGAGTGTGAATGCTCCCTTTCAGCAAAACGTTAAGGCAAGCGATTAAACTTGCAGAAGACCAAGAAGGATGTGAAATATTTTCAATTTTAAAAGATGGGAAAGTTGTATTTACAGAAGAAGATTTAGAAAAGGAGGAGAAATGAATAAGAAAGTAAAGAAGTTGTGGAAAGAAATCGAAGAGTTGCCGCATGATGAATTGTTTGATTTATTGTTTGAATATGATAGCTATATTATTGACCATGAAGATGACGGACCGGGAAGTTCTCCAGTATGCGTGTTAGAGTTTTATACAAATGAATGGCAAGATATGAGAAAGCAGAGGATTGATTAAATTGGGATTTCCACATTATTTTTATAGAGAAAAAGAAATAAATTTATCTATTATGAAACTTATCGTTGATGATTTTAAAAAGGTTGTTATTACAATGCAACCCTATGTTGATTTAGCTGGTGGTAATGGTAGTGGTGAACCAGAAATTAATTATAATAAAATATGTTTCAATGGTATTGAAAAGTGTAACCATCCACATGAAGATCATGGAATAGCGTGGCCTTCTGATGATGCAGGCGGTATAGCTAATCCCTTCAAAGAGAACGTTGAGAAAGGAGATTGGTTTGGCGGTGCAGAATTACAGAAGCGCACATGTGGTGGTAATTGTAGCCATGAAACAATGTTGTTTGAAAGAATTAAAATTTTAGAAAAATGGGATAAAGCAGAAGATGGGCTATACTTTGAGTTTTGTAAAACAGCATTTAAACCATATGATTTAGCCGTAATTTCGTTGCTTATAATTGCTAAACATTATTTAAAAAATAAAATTAGGGTTAGTAGCGATGGTACTGATGAGCAATGGTTCGATGGTAAAATGTTGTGTCAACAAGAGTTGAATTATGGATTAGATTTTAAATTAGATACAGAAGAATAAAAGGAGAATTATGCAATATTTAAATCAAAAAGCAGTAAAGAATGTCTTTAAAGGACGTAAGCAAATCTCTAAAGAAGCCTTACAGGCATTAGATAGAAAGTTTGGTATGTTTTTAGAGAAATTGGCAACAGAACCAAGAGAAAAACGTATAGATGAAATTATGGTTAACTATTATAAGATGTAGCTATGACTAAAAGAAAACAAGTGATTGTCGAAAGGAATTATTTAGACATAATATTTAATGAAAATGATTATATGTCTCCTGAAGAGAGCGCAATTAACAATATTGAGCAACTCCCTGATGATATAAATGAAATAATTCCATTTTCAAGAAGAAAAGCAATTAGATACGAAGATTTTAACCCATAACTGAAAGGAGAAGATAAAATGGCAGATAAACAAATTAGTGAATTGCACGCTAAGTTTTATGGTAAAAAAGAAAAGAAACAAGTAGAAACAAAAGAAACAAAACCAGTTGTACAGAAAGTCGTTGCAACTAAAGTTAAAACAGTGAAAGCCGAACGCAAGTTTAAAATTAGAAGTAATGGAGTTCTGCGTATTGGTGGTAATCATATTGTAGACAAGTTTGGTTTTAAAGCATTACAAGAAGTTACAATTGAGAATCCCGTAGCGGGAACAATTATTATTAAAGCAAAATAAGTATTTTAATTAAATAGGATAGGGATCTACCAAGGTCTCTATCCTATTAAGGAGATTGAATGGACATAAAAGCAAAAATTGATTTAAAAGAAGGCGCGACTCTATTTGAAATGTTTGATTATTTATGTTCTAAAGTAGATTGGGGGAAATCTGCGCTAGACAATAAAGCAATAGTTTGTATGAATCAATTGTTTATCGAATTACGAAAGGATAAGAATAAAATAAAATGTTAGCTAAATATCAAGAATTCAATAAACCGAAGAAAATTAAAAATGGTCAGTTGCGTGTGTGGCATATACCACAAGTGCCAAGTTCTATACAGTTTTTTGTTTATGTTAAGACAATCGAAGAGGCGAAGTTGATTATGGATACTCTAGCGCATTATGATTTATACCAATTTGAACATAAAATAAAACCAGATTATAGCAATGCTTCGGGATTAGAAGTTTATAAAACTGATGGATGGTGTGAATGGTTAGATGAGTATGGTTCTGATATAAATGAAACTGAGCTATTGGAAGAAAAAATAGTATGATTAAAACATACCCTTTCAGTAAAATCTATAAGGCAAAATAATATGAATATTGAACTACACAATACCAACAAGAAACTGGGTAAGCGCACCCTTGTATTAAACATGACGACAGCCATTGATTGCCCATCAAAACGATTGGGATTATGTGCAATCCATAAAGTTTGTTATGCCAAACAAGCTGAACTAAGATTTAAAAAGAGAGTATTATTTTATCGCAAACAACAAGCGCAAGCATGGAAAGTTATGAGTGCTAAAGAGATTACCAAACAGATATTTTTAAATGCGTTACATAGATATAGTAAAATTAAATTCTTGCGGGTTTCTGAGTGTGGTGATTTTAGTACCCAACAAGATGTAGAAAAACTTTCAGAAGTAGCACATCGGTTAACAAAATATGGGATATTAGTCTATACCTATACTAAACGCAAAGATCTGGGTTTTACCAACATTAGTAATAATTTAATAGTTAATGGATCTGAGTTTATGCTTGATAATGAATTTAGAATTGTGAACGAATATAGTGGTAATTATGCAACTTGTCCCGGGGATTGTAATGTATGTTCATTATGTAAAGAGAAGAAAAATTTAATAATTGAAAACAAGTTTCATGGCGTTTCGTTTAATTATTTAAAAAGGAGAACAAATGGTAATAAGGGTAGCTAAGATTGGAACTAATCGTTTTGGTATAAGAAAATATAGTGAGGTTAAATCAAAATCGTTGAAGGGTGTAAAATATAAGGTTGGTAAAATCAGGGTTAATGGTACTAAACAGTATAAGTATGTATGCACATGTCCAAGTTTCTTTAATCGGCAGAAACCCTGCGTGCACATAAAAGACTTTATGATAGCAGAAATAAAATGAAACCAAACCTATATCTTGATGTTGATGGAGTAATATTGTTTCTAAAAAAGGGAGCAATACCCTATGAGTATGTAGATGATTTTATGTTTGACTTCGTATTAAGTAGTAAGCACTTGTTTAATAAAATATATTGGTTGTCATGTTGGACCAAAACGGGTAGTGCTGAAAGATTATATCTAGAATATCCGAAACTAAAAGACTTTGAAGCAATACCGTTAGAATGGAAAATTTTAAAAACCAATGCGATCGATTGGTCTCAGCCCTTTATATGGTTAGAAGATGGCGTTCTAACAGAAGAAAGAAAAATATTTCATGAAAGAGCAGTTGCGAATCAACATATTTGGGAAATAAGACCTGGCGAGTATGCAATGTTGAACAGAAAGGATTGAAAATGGATAAAAAAGAAGGACTACTAAATTATTGTTTAAACATTAGACCAATAATGTTAAAAATTTTAGAAGGTAAGGAGATACATAATGATGAATTAAAATCAATTATGGAATTTTATAGAGAAGTAATGAGTTACTTAGCTGAATAAGAAAGGAGTTTAAATGGGATCGCGAATTTTAATCACTGGTTGCCAACTCGGCATGTTAATCGGTATTTCAGATTCAAAAGAAAGACAGGAGTTAGCAGAAAAAATTGAAAATGAACAATATATAGGTGGTAGTAATAATAACATTAAATCAGATTGTAAAGAAGTTAGAGAATTTTGGTTAAAAATAGGAGATTAGAATGGACGATAACGCTGAAGTTTTATATGATTTAGATAAACAAGTAATTAAGTTGGTTAGTAAGAATGATAGTTTAATTTTCACCACCACAATTTCGTTTTCTAGTATTTTAGAGATTGCTGAAAGAATTAAAAACATGCAGGTGATTTAATGCAAAAAATTCTAACTAAAGAAGGTCTTGTTGTATATGATAAAGATATTCCATGCACAGTAAGATTGGATCAAAAAGAAACGAATGAATTGTTGAATCAAGAAGTTGATTATAGTAAATTGGATAATCATTGCGAGATTGTACATCTAGAGATCTCCAACAAATGTAATCTAAGTTGCAACTATTGTTATAATGAAAAGCAGAGTAAGGAGTTAACAACAGAACAATGGAAACAAATAATTGATAGTTTAGTTGCTTATGGCGTATTTCAAATCACATTTGGTGGCGGTGAACCTCTATTGTATAGAGAGTGGCCTAATTTAGTTAAATACGCTGTTCAGAAGGGCTTGAATGTTGGCATGACAACTAATGGGTTGTTGTTAGACATAAGTCCAAAAACATGTTTACAGAATTTTAAACAAATCAATGTTTCATATCATGGCGATATTAAGACATTAGAAGGTGCGTTAGAGTTTTTACATAATTGCAACATCAAATCGGGCATAAACTTTGTAATGCGCAAAGAGTATGTTTCCGTACTGCAAGATGTTTTAGCATTGTCCAAGAAATTTGATAGTGAAATATTATTATTAACATATAAACCTTTAATTAAAGATTATATACAAACATTGCCGCCCAAGACTGTCTATGGTTATGCCCAACTCTATGCAAAGCTGGGCTACAAAGTAGCAGTAGATGGTTTAAGCTGCTATGGTACTAATCAAGATTATTGTTTGCAGAAAAAGACATTTTGCGATATAGACAGTGAGGGGGATGTATATCCATGTTCTTTTATAAGAAAGAGTATTGGTAATGTGCTAGAACAATCATTTAAAGAGATTTGGAAAAAGAGAGGAGAACAAGAAAAATGTCCATTTCTAATAATATAAAAGTCATTCATCCAACTGGTTGTCATTGGTATTCATACAAACACGTAAATGGTGAAATCTTTGCTAAAAGATATTTCAGTGATATGGATATTAAAGAAGCATTTGAAAGTGATTTTGTAGATGAAGTTTTAGGTCCGATTGAAGGCACAAAAGAAGATGCTTTAAATTTATTTAAAGGAGAATAAATGGCTGAATTTATTACAATAATAAAAAGCAATGTAGTTGCTACACCCAAAGAAAAAGAAGAAGTGAAAACAGATAAGGAGAATACATGAATATTAAAAAGTTAAAATCTGAGATTGCCGTTATAGTTCATAATGGTAAAAAAGTTCATTTTGTAGATGAATGGTTTGCTGATTCGATTATAGATTTGCTTATTAAAAAAGGTATTTTAAAAACTATTGAGGATAACCGATGAAACTAAAACACATTGAAGTTGAAGGTTGTATTGTAAACATCAGAACGGGATTGCATGATAGATTTGGTAATAAGGTAACATCAGTAGAGATATTACCAGATGATCATTATAAAGGAGAAAGAATTTGGCGATTAAGAGGGTGTATTAATAATAGAGTTGTGCAGTTAAAGAAGAAAGGATAAAGGAGGAACTATGAAAATTGAAAAAGGCATTTCAGCAAACTGTTCTGAAAGTACTGTCCGTTTCGCAACAGACAAATTAACTAAGATCCAAGAAGAAAAGTTATACAAAGCATTACAAGATTTTGTAATTGAATATAATTATGAAACATGGATTACAAGAGAAAAGGTGTTTGGCATTTCATGTATTAAAATAAATGGTGATGGACCTTATAATGGTCGTAAAGATATGGACGTAAAGTTAGAGAAACTTGATTTTATGAATAAGGTTAAAATAGAGGAGGAAGAGCAATAAATGGCAAAAACAGATGTAGTTGTTAAATTAACAGAAACAGATGGTAACGCATTCGCAATTATGGGGAAAGTAACTAAAGCGTTGAAGAATGCTGGGCATATTGACTTAGCCAAAGAGTATCAAAAAGAAGCAATGAAGGGTGATTACGATAATTTGCTAAGAGTAAGCATGGAGTATGTGGAGGTTGAGTAATATGGAAAAATATTATTATGTATGTCTAAATTGTCATAAAACATCGGATAGCGAAAACAAGGATGGTGAATGCAAAGAGTGTGAAAATAGAAGAGTAGGAGAAAATAGCCCCTTTCAGTAAAAATCACAAGGCAAATAGGATAAGAAAGAGCTTGCATATCTTTAAAGTTATGCTATAATGTGATTACATTTAAGAGATTCGCGCAACAGCCACTAAAGTGGTGCGCATACAAGGCTCTAATGAATGGAATAAGTTTAAAACTCTCTTTTCTTCTTATTCTGAACTTCAAAAGAGCAAGCTAGGAGATGATCGTAATGGTCATCTCCTAGAGTTATTTTGGTCTAAATGTGGAGAACATATGAATCCAATCGAAGAATTAATAAACAAAATAAAAGAATTACTATTTAAAGGAGAAGGTAATGGTGAAGACGAAACTACAGAAGAATGACATTACAATATTAAGCCAAGAAGATATTGAGATTGTAAAAGATGTCATCAGTGATTGCATGAACAATTTAGAAGAAACAATTTTAGCGGGTATTGCTGTAAATTTAAGAATTAAGTTTAATAAAGATAAGTTAGAAGATGTATTGAAATTAGCTGAAAAGTTAGTGGATATTAGTTAAGATGTAGCATAACTGCCGTATAATACCCCTTGACTTTTCCAAAAATTATGTTATACTATAACTGGTTGAAGAAAGTCGGATTCTTTTTGTTTAAAACGGCACCCGTAGGATTGAATACCTTAACCGGCTATTCTTCAACCATCCGAAAGGTGCCTTTTTTGTTGAGGACCCAATGAGGTTAATAGATTTAGTAGGGAAGAGATTTGGGAAATTAGTAGTTATTAAAAAATATGGACATAAATATGAGAATATCACATGGTTATGCCAATGTGATTGTGGCAAAAAGAAAATTACAATAGGTTGAGTCTTAAGTCTGGAGGGACTAGAAGTTGTGGGTGTATTATGTCAGCAATTAATAAGGCAAAAATAAAAACACGTGAAGGAATATGTGTAATATGTAATGAACCATTTAAATTTAGGTCGCCTTACTATCCTACAAAAACATGTAGCGCAGAATGTAGGAGGGTTTATAATTTGGAATCAATACATATTAGAAACAGAAAGGATTTCGATCATGTTTTAATGATATTAAGTAATAGCACTAAATCTCGTGCAAAAACAAAAGGTTTGAAATATGAGCTTGATTTTGATTATTTGAAACAATTATTTATAAAACAAAAAGGGAGATGTTTTAAAACAGGTATTTCTTTTAAAATAAGTATAGGAAAAACAATTAACTGTAGATCGCCGTGGTCATTATCGCTAGATAGAATAAACCCCAAGATAGGATATACCAAGGAGAATGTGCAACTTGTGTGTATTATGTATAATTTATGCAAGGGGACATGGAGCGATAAAGATGTTAAAAAACTTGCGAAAGCAATTGTTAAAAATTAAAATAGGAGGTTAAATGAAACTCGAAAAGTTGTATGCTAACGCATCAAACAATAAAATCAAAGTGTGGTACATCGAAGCCAGAAATAATTTGATGATTACTAGTAACGGCTATATTGATGGTAAAATCGCGACACAAGAAAAGATAATCAAAGGTAAGAATATCGGTAGAAGCAACGAAACTAGTGATAATGAGCAGTGTATATTAGAATGCAGGGCCAAACACCAGTGTAAACTCGATGAGCAATACACTTCCAATAGAAATAATATTAAAGCATATAGCGATCAAAAGGTATTACTGCCCATGTTGGCTTTAGATTATCATAAAAGAAAGCACGATATAATATTTCCATGTTATATTCAGCCAAAATTAAATGGTTTAAGACTGCTCTACCAAAACAATAAATTTATGTCTAGAAAAGGTAAAGAGTTTACTACTTTAGACCATCTAGAATCAGAATTAAAAGAACTAGGCATAAAGATCCCCGACGGAGAAATTTATATAAAAGATACAAGTCTCCAAGAGATTATTCGCAGAGTTAAGAAAGATAGAGGCCCAAAGACAGATGAGTTAGAGTATTGGATCTATGATCAAATCAATGAAGAAACTTTTGAGAACAGAACGCATGAAATTGCTTTAAAGTTTAATCATAGTAAATCCAAATTTATAAAATTAGTGCAAGTTCAAACTATTGTTGTGAATTCAGAAAAAGAGATAAAAGAATGGCACGATAAATGGGTTCTAGAAGGTTTCGAAGGTGCAATTGTTAGAAATAGAAATGGATTGTATAAAGTAAAACACAGAAGTAAGGATTTGCAAAAATTTAAAATGTTCCACGATTCTGAATTTAAGATTGTAGGTGCGCACGAAGGTTCTGGTCCCGACGCGGGAACTGTAGTATTCGAAGTTAAAACAAAGAAGGGGCAAGTCTTTAGCGTAAGACCCAAAGGTACTAGAGAAATGCGAACTGAGTGGTTGAAGGACATAAAGAATATTGTGGGGAAGGATTTGACGGTCCGGTGGCAAAATCTCAGTGAAGACGGGATTCCTATCTTCCCAGTTGGAATTACTATAAGAGATTATGAATAATTTGGAGATTAATAATGTCTAAAAAACTAGATGTATGTGAATGGGCTGAATGTCAAATACATGGTAAAGGTTTCAGAACAATGTGTGTACAGACTGGAGAAAAGTGCACAGAGAATTTTCAAGATAAAACCTGGTGTAAGGTTTGGAAAAAGAATAAGGAATTTCTTAAATATAGAAAATATTAATATGAAAAATCTAGTTCAGTTAGCATTAAAAATCGCCAAGAAAGCACATAAAGGACAGTTTCGACATGATGGTAAAATACCTTATATTACGCATCCGATTGCGGTGGCTAAATTATTTAAGAAAGAATATAAAGGTTCAAAGTGGAATGAAAAAGATATGCCTAAAATTATTGAAGCTGCCTGTTTACTTCATGATGTTTTAGAAGACTGTACCATTACGGGATTAGATGAAGACAGACTTATTACAGGTGATGATTTAACAGTAGAAGGTATTCCTACCCAGGTTATAGAACTTGTGGAGTGTCTTACTCATCAACCTTTTGAGACATATGCTCAATACATAGTTAGGATTAAACATCATTCAATTGCACCCATAATTAAAAGATTAGATATAAAACATAATTTAAGTACATTAGAACCAAGAAATAAAACGCAGAGAGATAAGTATTTGCTCGCGTTATACATATTGGAGCATTAAGTGAATACATTCCTTCCCTACGCAGATTTTTCTAAATCAGCCCAATGTCTTGATTATAAAAGGCTCGGCAAGCAAAGAGTTGAGGCCTGGCAGATATACTTAGCATTAACAAAAGAGAACTATGGATGGAAAAATCATCCCGCAGTTAAGATGTGGAAAGAGCACGAAAAAGCATTATTAGAATATGGATTAGCGATATGTGCAGAATGGATCAATCGAGGATATAAAGATAGTATGTACTTAAGATTCTTTCTAGAATGGAAAAAATTAATTTGTGCATCTAATAAGCGCCCAAATTGGTTAGATTGTGATAAATTTTATAAAGGCATGCGTAGTAACCTTTTGCGGAAAGACTATAATTATTATAAACAATTTAAATGGAAAGAAAGGAATAACCTACCATACTATTGGCCGGTATAGAATGAAAAAATTAAGTGAGAAACGAAAAAAGCAAATACATCTAGACATCAAAGATCAACTTGGAGAAAACAGAGAATATAAAGGTTATGAAAAGAAAGCAATCGAAGAAGTTATGTTATATGATTTAGAGGCATTAAAAGACGCCTTTCAGTGGAAAAGTAAAGGCAATTTTAATTATCATTTTAAATTGTTGAAAGCTAACTTGAAGGATTATTTTAAAAGGAGAAGAAATGACTGAGATAGAAGCGATGACAATTAAAATACTAGTCAACAGAGCTATTGATTCTTTAGAAACAAATCACATTATTGATTGTTATAAAACATTGAACGAAATTAACGCATATATAACTGTTATGGAGAAAAAATAATGCAACCAAAGTGTAGCTGCAGAAAAGAAATAGCGGGCTGGTACTTTAATTTCGATAAAGAAGAAACGAAATTCGATAGGAACGATGCAGTTGGCGAACATTTAATAACGTTAATGAGAGCCTTAAAAGTTAAGCGAAATGGTAAAAGAATAAAGATTAGCAATACATTTATCATAAATGCTTTACACAGAGTCGAAACAGAACAGAAGTTGCGATTATGGTTTTTAAACGAAGTTAAGAAACAAACGCACAAGCCATGCTTTGGTTGGCAGTGTAGAATAAAGATAGTAAAGCATAATAAGAAATGTAAAATACATGGAAATAAGTTAATAACTAAAAAGGAGAAGAAATGAAAATAAAGCTATGTGAAGCCGGAGACGTATTCATTATGGATGAAAATAAAATTGTATGGAGTCCGTACCCCGATAATAAACTTGCGCTGGACATGTATAAACATCAAGAAGGCATAGTTTTAGAGTCAGAGCATATTGCAGTTATTCTAGATAAGGTGTGTAAGTTACATGCCAAAAAAGATAACTTTGAAATGTGGTTCCGCCAATTAGAACTTTTTTCAAAAAAGGAGAAGAAATGAAAACATTAGAAGTGCCTCTTTCTAAAATAACATTTTTTAGAGAACGGTCTCGTAGTAATTTTGTCCAAGATGAATTGTCAGAAACAATTTCAAGCAATGGTTTATTGTTACCTATTTCAGTAAGACAGGAAGGCAGCAAATATGTTTGTTTTATGGGGCAAGGCCGAGTAGAGGCAAATAATCGTCTTAAAAAAGATACGATAATGGCGTATGTATATGATGAGAACGAGAAGACACAAAAAGAAATGTTGATGGATTATTTTATTGACAATATGTGTCGTCCAACTATTTCCCAGGCGAGTAAGTATGAAACTGCTGCTAAACTTGTAGAAAAAGGAAGTAAGATAGAAGATGTAGCACGAAAGTTTGGTATCAGTATAGCTACATTAAAAAAAGGTATAATTGCTTTTAAGAAAGCAACAACAACACTAAAGCAAGCATATAGATCAGGAATTATTGACACAGAGCAGATGTACGGGCTTAGTCATATCAAAGATGAAACTGCCCACCAAAGCGTCATAGCTTTAATCAAGGCTCAACCTTATTCAAGTAAAGACAAAACAAGTATTGTTAAAGTTGCACGCGATATGACTGCTAATGGCGAGAAAATAACATTAAATAGTTTAAGAAAAAATATTCATGGGATTAATACTGAGTTATATGATTTAAAAGAACGTACTGATATAAAAAGAAATCGATACCAGATGTTACAATCCCATATTTCTATGTTACAAAACGATGTGGCCTTTGTTTCTTTATTGAAAAGTGAAGGGGTAAACTTAAATCTTGCATAATAAAAGGAGAATAGTATGGAATATATTGATATTAATAAAATTGAAAAAATAAATGAATTTGACAATTTTTTAGCATTAGATGAAATTAGTGCAAAAGATCGAAGTATTTATAAAGAACTGGGTGATTCAGTTATGAACCATGGGATAATTAATCCATTTTTAGTACAAAAATGTAAAAATAATGGTAATGTTAAGTTAATAGATGGTTATAAGCGTTTACGGGTTATTTCAGAATTAATAAAAGAAAAACGTAAAATACCTAATATTGCTGATACATTACTACCTATTGAATATGTTGATGATAGTATTGAACCAATTATTATACGTTTTACATCAAACGTGCGTGAACCAAAAAGACGTACTGAGGCTGCTAAGATTATGTTTGATTTATTAAAGCGTTATAATGTTAAGAAGAATGAATTGGCGCATCGGTCAGGTTTTAATGCATATCATTTTATGAGATACGCAAGACTCGAAAGGTGTATTCCTGAAATTAGGACCTTGATTGACAAGGATAGAGTTTCTTTTGCTGCAACAAAATATTTTATTATTTTAAATGAGAAAGGACAGAAAAATATTTACAATCAAATTAAAAATATTGAATGTGTTACGAAAAGCACCGTGGAAAAATTAGTATATAAATTACCACAAAAATATTTTATTAAATCAAAAGAAGAGCGAGACAGAATAAGTGCATACTCTAAACATGGAAAACAAAAACGAAGATTTTTTGATGCTAAAGCTGAGAAACGGATACTATCTGATGAATTGTCTGATAAGGTGGCTGAAAGAGAGATTCTATACAAAGAACGGGAACGCTATGTAACTAATTTAGAGAAACTATTAGGTAAGTTTGATCTTTTATTTAGAATAGTATCAATTAAAAATTATATAAAAACTAAATATCCAGCAGTGTTTAATGACTTATCTTTAATTTTTCAAACAGAGCGCAATAAAGACATTAACTAATAACTAAAAAGGAGCCGAAATGAAAATTGAGAACATTGATCCAAAGAGTATAACGTGGAGAAAATCAACAAGCAGCCAGTACTCTGAAATCTACAAACGAGTTGAAGCAATGCAAGTGGGTGAAGTACTGAGAGTTGAGTTAGACGAAGCCAAGAAATTCTTTGCGGGAGCCTTAACAACAAGTTTCAGAAAGCGTAAATCAGATTTTATGCTAAGAACGATGAAAGAAGATAAAGAGGGTAAGATCTGGGTTATTGCTAAATTAAAAAGAAAGAATAAGAAACACAGTGAAGTATTATAATCCTTGACAAAGAAATATATTATGATATAATAACATATTATTGTATTTAGCATCTATCGGAGATCCTATGGCTAAGAACAACAGTAAACTAAAAGATAAGATATTAGAGAAGAAATGTATAAATAAGTTTTTTATAAGTGAATGTAAGTATATCATGCAAGCGGGTGGTAAGAAAGTACAAAGCATTGGTGCAGAGGCTTCGCTTGAAGCGTGTGAGGCATTATTCAAAGATGGAACATTAATAATGAAAGCATTTAGTATAAATGATTTTTGTGTGTTTTTAAAGAATAAAAAAAATCAGTTTGAATTGATTTATGATAGTGCAGAATGTAGTTGTGAGAAAGGTATGGCATAATGGGGAAAGATGATGCAAGTTTAGAGAAGTCGCGGGAAATTAGAACTCAAGTCATAGAGAAGTATGGTTTTGTTCCTACATCATTACTATTTATAAAAAAAGATGTAGATGCATCTTCTTTTAAACAAGAAGATTATGAAGTTTCTCAGAAACTAAGGATTAAATATGGATGTGTTCCGATTTCTTTATTGCATATTAATTATAATTGGGGAAATCATGTCCTTGAGTTTGAAGAACGCAAACAGCATAAACGGGCACAAGAGAAACATAAGAAGATGAAATATAATATAAAAAGTTATACTACACAAGCTGGAGAACAAAAAAGTTTTAATGAAGGACTAGAACAATTTAATATGTCTAGTCAAAATGTTAGAGGTAAAGGAGGAGGATTATCAACCATGCCACCAATGCTTGTAAATTTTGTAGTGAATTTTTATTCAGAACCAAACGATATAGTGCTGGATGTTTGCGCAGGGCATAATTCCAGAATGCAAATAGTCTACGAGAACCAGCATGACTACATTGGGTATGATGTAAGTGAGACTTTCATGGAGTTTAATGAGAAAATTAAGGCACAACTACTTGGTGAATCTGGCCAGAATTTAATTTTTAAACCAAAGAATACAATAACACTCAGACTACAATCATCTGAACATTTATTAGAAACTGATGATTCTATTGGGTTAGTCTTTACATCACCGCCATATTTCCGGCAAGAAGATTATGGGGACGAACCAGAACAACTTGGCAAAAGCAAAACTTATGGTGAGTTTTTATTACGCATTAAACAAATCATAAAAGAATGTTTAAGGGTATTGAAACCAGGCAAGTTCTGTGTGTTTAATGTTGATGATTTTAGAAATGGTGGTGTTTTCTTCCCTTTTCATGCTGATATAATGAGAATTTACCAAGAAGTTGGATTTAAACTTTTTGATGTTGGGATCGTTCCCTGGCGAGGCTGCATCCGTGCTTGTTTTGCTTCAGAAATAGAAAAAGACAAGATTTTAGGTAAGGCCCATGAATACATTATTGTTGGACAGAAACCAAATCTTGAACCAAAAGGAGAATAAATGTATACTCTAATTGAAATGCCGATTCCGAATGCACCCGAAGCCAAGTACTGGAGTCAGATACCATCACCAAACAACCTACTCACAGTTGCAACTGCATTAAAATCAGTTGGCGTTACCGATTTTAAGCTTTATAATTTTTTAAAAGAACGCAATCCACCAATAATTAAAAGCGAAACCATAATCCTCTCCTGGGGGGAGGCCACGTGCATGGACTATCTCTATAATTATGCCATGAAGTATATTAAAGTATTGCGTGAAGCGAACCCTATGTCAAATATATTACTGGTTGGGTATCATGCATGGTTGCATAGAGACGAGTTTGAGAAACTAGGTTATAATGTAACGCGCCCCCACACTTTCGAGAACGATATTATAGGTAAAAATGAATATGTGGAATGGCACAATGATTGGGAGTTAAACGATTGGGAATGGATGAAGAAAAATGTAAACTCAAAAACCCGGGGAATTAGAGCGACAATTAGAGCTACAAGAGGTTGTGCGTATGGTCTGTGCCGTATGTGCCCAGTTGCGATAGTATATCCAAAAGATAAAAAAACTATTCGTTATAGTGTAGATTGGGTAATGCAAGAAATCGAAACTCTATACAATAAATACAACATCAGAGAAGTGGGCTTTCTTGACGATAATTTATTCGCTGATTTAACATGGGGTAAAGATCTTTTAAATCGCATCATTTCAGCCAAGTTCAAAGGGCTGCACTTGACTTTCGAAGAAGGCCTAACAGTGCCCCAAGCGTGCAATGAAGAGTTGTGCTCTTTATTAAAACAAGCGAAATTCTATCATATCAAGTTAGGCGTAGAAGCGTTTGATAAAGAAACCCTAGACTTTATTCAAAAGCCATATCGTGATCCCGCAATGGCAATCCAGGCAATTAAAACATTGCAGAAATACAAACTAAACCCAACATGTTTTATCTGTATTGGTTTTCCAACAAATACAGAAGAAAGCATAAGAAGAGATATTAAAACATTAATAGATTTAAAAGTAAAGTTAAGGGTGCAGATATTGTGGGCTTATCCCGGTATCGACTTTGCGGGTAAGTCGTTGCCGAAAGAGAAGTTAAAAGAACTTCAGCAATACGCAATGAATGCTACGGGTAGTTGCGCGTGGAGAAAGAAGAAGAAATGAATAGGGAATATATAATTTTAGAAGATGATCGCCTATATGTTTTAGTCGACAAAGTCTGTAAACTTCTTGATGAATCTTGGCAATTACAGGGAGGAGTTTGCCATACTGCTGGTTATTGGATTGGTATGAGTGCACATTCTGAGAAATACACACAGGCAATGTACCGTGAATATTAATTAGATGAAGAAAATGAATAAACTAAAAATTAAACGCGACTGGCAGCAACGCTTTTCAGAAAGACTTAATAGGGAATTAGAAGCCTATAGAAGAGAAGCGTCTACAGAGATGAATCGCGCCATTCTTATTGGTTTTAAAGATTGTTTATATCTGTTAGGGGAGGCAATAAATAAAGAAGACTATAGTTTTGCTAATGGTTTTGAGAGGTTTTGTAATGATTTAGAAATTAAAATGGAGAAACGATGAGCATAAAAACATTAGAGAAAGAGAAAACAACCAAAGCGCGAAAAACACCTATACTTAATTACCGCCGTTTACATTTTACTATTGAAGGTGAATGGTTTACATGGATGTTAAGGCATTTATGGGTAGAAGGGAACGAGATGAAGGCCATAAGAATGTGGAATGCTTCCTTCCCTGAATATTCGTCTGTTCAATATTTAAAAAGTTTCTTTTTAGACGTAGTAAGTGGTAAAAGAAAGTTTATAGGTGAAAATAGCTTTCAATTAGTAAAAGATGGTTCTAAATATTGGGCAACTACAGCGGGAGATAAACCCAATAAATCATTTCCTTTATTACAATCCTGGGAAGATGTGATATTATTAAAAAGAGCTAAATTATATTTAGCTGAAATAGATTTACGAACCTTTAGGATTACCAGAAGATACGGTGAAACACATGAAGATGTTAACAATAATTCTTTGAAGTGGTTAGATGCTTCTACTGAAAACAATATAGAGAATAATTTAAGAAACAAGGTTAATGAATATTATACCTCTATGAGAAATATCTCTATGTTAGTAGGACAAGATTTAAAACTAGAATTGATACCCGATGAAGCTGAAAAGTTAGATACAAAAGCATATTATAGTAAAGGTATTGGATGGCAAGAAAAAGGTGATACTGGAATAAACAATGGATTAAAATTATTTTTTCAAATAATGAGAACCATAACGCCTTGGAAAATGTACTTTGAAAAGAAGTATAGGTATGATATGTTATTTGTTAACGAAGAGTATCTAAGAGAAATTTGTGGTTGTTCTACAGAAAAGGTTGATTACTATAGTAGGGGTAAAAATGTTATTTCTGAAAACGAGATAGCTAATACATTAAAAGCCGCTATTCCTTCTAGTGAAGAAATTAATGATAGAATACAATCAATAATTCCTAATGTAAATTTAGATACATATATTTCAGGCATATTAAAAGAATCTAACAGAGAAGGTATTATTGCAGAAGATGTTGGAAAAACAGAATGGAGTTCTGGGTATATTAATAAAGAAGGTGAATTTTTTGGTTGTTCAGATATAAATCATGTTAATTTTTCTCAAGAAATTTGTGAAATCTTAAAAGTTAAAGGTATAGGAGCCGAGAAATTCGACGCTCAAGTCTATTTAGATAAACAGGGTTGGGTAAAAGTTTCAGTCAATAGATTCTTTTGGGATGAAAGTATTGAATTAACACAAGCCCAGAAAGATACAATTTACGATTATGTTACAGCAAAGAAAATAGGTAGAACAGCATACAATACATTTCATTCCAGTAAAAATAGAACATATGAAGAAGCATTTAAATAGGAGAAAAATGAGAGCATTTAAAGGACCAAATTTAAGCAATAATTGGCATTGCCCAATATGTAAGACGCAAGAAGAGAAGGAAACTGTTTTAATTGGTATCGTAGGCACTCAAGATGGATTAAATATAGAAGCAGAGCAATTTCATCTAGATTGTATTAATTTATTATATGATAAAAAATTAAATATTATATATCAAAAAATAATATGAAAAAGATTATTATTGATGAAAATGAGATCTTAAAAGAAGTTATTGAATGTGAAAAGGCATTGCACAAACATAGTCCATCTGATAAATTTACTACTAAAGGTTATGTTAAATTAATTGTTAATATTATTGAAGATAAATTAAATAGGAGATGATATGAGAATATTAAAAATTGTAGATAATATTTTAGATTTTGTTTCAAAAGAAATAAGGCAACCATTTAAGAAACAATACAAAGTGTGCC
>Ga0268280_1000553_pt1 | contig 30497 bp, 36 predicted proteins | sample saktaG_9_FD_190139 | JGI IMG/M metagenome (GOLD analysis project Ga0268280, IMG submission 190139) | Saline water microbial communities from Sakinaw Lake, British Columbia, Canada - sak_2011_5_24_40m | ecosystem: Environmental > Aquatic > Non-marine Saline and Alkaline > Saline ...
TCGAGAGGGTTGTTGACGAAATCACCCGAAGGCATACCGCCCGCTATTAGCTTTAAGTGCTTGGGGGTAAAGATAAATTATAAATATCGAATGTGTTCTGAAAAATTAATTAAAAGCTGTCCTATCCGCTATATGGGGAGAAAGGAAATATGAGAGTTGATAATTGGGTTGACGAATTAAGGAATCAGTTAAAAAACTTTGACGCAGAAACATCGAGCAGTGAAATTAAAATGGCAGATATCACGCTTGGTTATGTTGACAAGCAAGGTTTAATTCATTACCACAAAATTGAATACAGGGCAAAAGGGTTTGAGAAGAAGCTGACCCTAAGCCAACCGCAACAGAGATAAAATTGCCGTGTTAAATTTCTGCGCTTTTCTCTCCATCCTCAAATTTTCTTTTCTGTTTTTTCCTTGCCGTTACGTAATCCTCCTTTTTTTCTCACCTTAAAAATAGCCCAAGATTGACTTTTGTGCAAGAAAATCCTTTGGAAAAATTCATCTCTACAACAAAGCCTTCTTTGTGGTTTGCCTCAAAGTAGGCTTTTTTGTATCAGAAGTATTCTGCCCCTTGCGGGGAGTCTCAATTTTTCCAAAGGACTCCAGGAAGGTCGCTCGCTTGGCGCTTGCTCTCTTCGGGCATATCTGTTTTCTTGACAAAAGAACGGCATTTCTTGGGTTGCCTGAAAATGCCTTCAAATCATTGGGCTTATATTTTCGGCGTTAAAAGAAAGGAGGCTCACATGAGCCAAGTAAAAAAAGAAATATTAAAGAAAAACGAAAAATTTGAGGATGGGGTGCTGCGCGCAGATGCCTGCATGGAAAGGTATTCAACTTCACGCGATTCTCAATACAGAACGTATCAAGAGGATCTGCCGGCGAATTCTTTCGGCTTATCCGCACTCTGGGAAGAAAGAAATCTAATGAAGAACGTTTATCAGCTTATGGCTAAAGGTTTTAAGCCCAGCGGTTCTGAAAGCCTGGAAGACTTTGTTGAAAAACACCGGGATTTGCTGGATGAAGGAGGTGATTTCTAATGCAGGAATTTAAGAAGGTTACAACTAGTGAAGTAACTGAAAAATTAACCATGGGTCAGATTGAGAGAATCTGGCAGCAGATTGATTCAAGAAAAGAACAGGATTCAAATCCGCTTAGCTTGCAGGTTTTCTGGTTTGCAGGCGTAGAGGTTTGGGTGGTAGATGAGGGAGATATTACTACGATGATGTTTCCTAGTGAAGAATAAGGAGGAATAGAAAAATGTGGATACAAAAAAACAAGTTAACGGAAAAAATAAGCTGGAATGAAGTTTTAGATTGGGTAGTAATTGACGGGGTGTTGTGGGTTGAAATTTCTGAGAAGGAGGTGAGAGATATATGTATAGCCCAGTGTTAAGCGAAACAATGGTTAAGACGCTGTATAGATTGAAATGTAGCCAGGATAGGCCGATGACTGTGGTGGTTGAGAAGCTGATTTTACGCTCGATAGCATCTATAGACAAAGGACCCGTGTGTGAGAAATGCACTAACGAAAACAACAATGATTGCAGGAACTGTTATTTTTCTTGCATTAAAAAGGAGGTTTGAAATGTTAACAGAAAATGAATTAAATCAATTTACAGGGACAGAGCATTGGTACAAACATTTAAGCGGATATCTTTACACCGATGGCGTTCAATATGTCGCGCAGGAAGGCGGCGCATATTGGTTAATTGATAAAATATTGTTCACAACCAAGGCAAAAAAGAACTTGCAGGAATTCGGCGTCTGGAAACTTACGGTTGAGGAAGATAGATCGGCAATCCTGGTGGTGGAGGATGGTAATTACCATGAGCTTTACCGGGAGAAAATTGAATGGACTGATTTTCCGCTAAATAACATTGATTTATGGTTTGAAAATGGCGTTTTAATACTGCCGAGTGAACATTAAAAAAAGATAGTAAAAGAGGAAAGATTTCTAAATAAGCTGTATACAGAGAGTTTTTCTGCCGCGTCGTATTTCTGGGCCGCCTCATGGGGATTACCTCTCTTGCAATGATTCTATCGGTGAGTGCCACCTGGAAGGGTGCGCGGCTATTCCCAGAAGTGCGGATGTTCTATGTTCGAAGCGTTGCACGCAACGGTAGCCAAGCGATGATTTATTGCAGACGTCTGCACTAACTAGGATCGGAATTTATATGGATAGCTGGATAGATCGCCCAATATCTTATTACCAAGCATTAAAAAGCATTAAAAAGGTTTACGTTCATAAAAAAACCATGTATAATAATTTTAATTGCCAGGAGTAGGGATGAAAAATAACCGTAAAATTTTAAGGTAACCTACTATACCGACGAGGGTTACTTTTTTGTGATATCTCATGGCGTTTAACCTGGGGTCAAAATGAAATTTTGACGCCATGGGAAAAGTTGGATTAAGGTTCGATGAAGTCTGGTGTTGGTCAGAAATAAAGCTTGAGATTATAAAGGATTACGCCCGGGAATATTCCAAAATAATCTCTGCTCGGGAGTAGAATTCTTCACATGTATTCGTTCAAAGGAGTGATGATTAACTGAACCTATGAGTATTTCGTATTCAACGAAATTTGGCAGGTTTATCCATGGTACAGCCGAAGATGTTCTTAGCTCGGATATGTTAAAGCGTCGCCGAGGAAAAGTTGATTTAGTCTTTACCTCACCTCCGTTTCCGCTTAATCGTAAGAAAAAGTATGGTAATTTGCAAGGTCAAGAGTACATTGATTGGCTCGTCAGTTTCGCGCCGACACTTCGCATGCTTCTCAAGCCTCGTGGTTCAATAGTAATGGAAGTTGGGAATGCATGGGAACCTGGTCGCCCTGTCATGTCGACGCTTGCGCTCCGTGCATTGCTCGCGTTTCTCGATAGAGGAAATCTTGTTTTGTGCCAACAATTCATCTACCACAATCCCGCTCGACTTCCCGGGCCTGCGCAGTGGGTGACGGTGGAACGCATTCGTGTAAAGGATTCGTATTCCCACTTGTGGTGGATGGCCTCAACAGACCGTCCCAAAGCAACCAATAGACGAATTCTCCAGCCTTATAGCGAATCTATGCTGAATCTGCTGAAGACGAAAAAGTATAATGCGGGCGTTCGTCCATCTGAACACCATATAGGTAAGACATCTTTTCTTCGGCAACACAAGGGAGCAATCCCTTCAAACGTTATCACGCTAGCGAACACGCAAGCCAACTCTGTGTACCTGAATTACTGCCGGACGAAGAACCTAACGCCACATCCGGCAAGGATGCCGACTGGTCTCGCTGAGTTCTTCATAAAGTTTCTAACCAAACCAGGTGACCTCGTGCTCGACCCGTTCGCGGGAAGCAACACAACGGGCGCTGCAGCCGAAGCACTCGGACGAAAGTGGATTAGCATTGATCTCGACAAGGGCTACGCTAAAGGTTCGCATGGTCGCTTCATTGAGGATTAAGCATGTCTAGAATTCTTATTCCCGCTGATGGTAAATGGTATGATGAGCTTAAAGCTGTCGCGTATTATGGCGAGACGGAACTTGAGAGGTGGATTTATCAACATGCAAAGTCACTTTTCCCTCATCATTATGTAATTCCTTTCAAAAAAGAGGTTGCTAGTAGGAGTACAGGAGAAACCAGAAAACCTGATTATGTGCTTATTAGAGACGATTTCTCTGCTTGGGTTGTGGTCGAAATCGAACTTAAGAAACACACATTGGACCACGTCTTGCAGCAGACACGTGTGTTCCTTGATGGTGATTATAATCTCCCCGAGATTGCGCAATATGTGCGAAATCAGTTTTTAAAAATATATCGCGAACGCGTGACTTTAGGTCGATTGAAGCGCCTGTTTGTTTCGCATTCCCCATCAGTCTTGGTAATCGCAGATGAACACGCGAAAGAATGGGAGGACGAACTTGGAAAACTCGATGTTAAGTTCGGCATCTTTGAGATTTACAAGAACGTTTCCGGCAGGCACGTTTATCGGACATTTGGATATTATCCTGTTGTGTTTGTCGAGAGTGCACATTGTCGTCCGCATTTATCGCTTCCCAATGTAATTGAGGTGGTGGGCAATTTTACATTTGCACAAGTTGGTGAGGGTGGGCAGGTTGACGTATCTTATGATGATTGCATCACCCAATGGGGTCTTCTTAAGGAGAAGGGGAAGCAATACCTACGGTTTCTGGGGGTATCGAACCCGCTTCCACTCTCTCCTCGCGACACGTATGGTCTTTTCAGAGACAAGTTTAACAAGTATTACTTAAAAAGGAGTTGACCATGAAACTAGAGCTCGGTCCACAAATTATCTCTTCATACAAACGACTGGCTTATCAGGCCTGGTATGCTTTGGCGGAATTCGTTGATAATTCCACTCAAGCCTATTTCAACAATAGGAAGAAGCTGGATAAGGTGTATGCGGAGACCGGCACAAAGCTCATTGTCGAAATATCAACTGGGAGTGATAAGAACGATAATTATATTCGCATTTCAGATAACTCGATTGGCATGTCTGAAGCCGAATTGAAGGACGCCATAATTATTGGGCGTACGCCTGTCAATGTAAACGGAAGATCCAAATATGGCTTGGGTCTTAAGACCGGAGCCAGTTGGTTTGGGGATCTGTGGACTGTACAAACGAAAAGAATTGGTGATCGAACTAAACATACGGTGACGGTTGATGTGAAGAAAGTTGCCGCTGGCGTTCTCGACCTACCTCATAAAAAGGAAAATGCACCGGCTAACGAACACTTTACAATCATTGAAATTCGAAAGCTGCACAAGCGAATATCAGGGCGAACTGTGGGAAAGATAAAGAATTATCTGCGTTCATTGTATAGACGCGACATTAGTAATAACCGGTTGGTGCTGAAGTGGAACGACGAATTACTGTCTTGGGATGCTGACATAGATAAGGATCTCTTAAAGCGCAAAGACGGTAAGCCGGCAAAGAAAACTTTTCGGTTTACGATTGGTGGAAAGCAAGTTTCTGGATGGGCTGGCGTGCTGGAGAAGGGAACTCGTAGTAGGGCCGGCTTTTCAATCATTCAAGCGGATCGAGTTATCAAGGGTTGGCCAGACGCTTATCGCCCGGTGACTATTTACGGTCCACAAGAAGGTGGATCAAATGATTTGGTAAATCAGAGACTTATTGGTGAAGTTGTCCTTAAAGGCTTTGACGTCAGCCATACAAAGGACCAAATTATGTTCGACGACGAAGAACAAGAAGAACTGGAGGAAAAACTCGCGACTAAATTGGCTGGCTTGAGACAACTAGCACTCAGTTATCGAAAGGATACAGATGGACGCGTGAAGCTCCCAACAGACGCCCAACGATCTGCTGCGCTAAATCGGTTAGAAAGCGAGATTGTGTCAGATAAGATAAAAACCTTCTTGAAAACATACGAAATACCCAGCTCCACACTCGTAAAGAAAGCCAATGAATCTCTTAAAAAAGCTATTGTGACGAAGTTTGAGCCTGACCTCAAAGCCAAAATAAACAAGCTTGTGGTGTCTCTATACTTGGTCAAGGACATGTCACCGAATGATCCTTATGTGATAATCGAATCAACTGAATCTGAAACATCCGTCATTGTAATTATCAATCTCGCCCATCCTCATTGGGCTCAACTAACGAACAGTGAAAGCATAACGAATTTCATCCGACACTGTACTTACGATGGAGTTTCAGAGTGGAAAGCATATTTCGGAACCGGCAAGATTGAGCCAGACACCGTGAAACTTATTAAAGACAATCTTTTGAGAATTCCAATGAGCCTCGAAGGCGCTCCTTCAGAAAAATGAAAGTATGATTCGCCCTCACTTCAAAAGAGATTCAAGTTTGCAAAAAAAGCTTAGAGATGAATATGCTAATGTATGGGAGCATCCTTTATGCGGCGCGGTTAATTTTGACTACGATAAATCAAAATCTGCCCGTGTAAAAATCTAAATCCTACCTTCCATAATGATGCCGTCGCATACAATTTCTCTGGATCCCATGCATAACGGGAGAGTTTAGAGGCCATTGATTGGATACGGTTAATAGCCTTTTTCTGCCTGTATACAGAGAGTTTTTCTGTCGCGCCGTATTTCTGGGCGTCTCTCTAGGGTTCACCTCCTTATTGACCCCTTTCTGGTGTTCTGAGCGGAGATACCTATTAAAAACAATAAGGTTAAGACAATAATAGTTAGTTAGATTTCCCCGCTTTCTGCGTCTGTTATAGTAGGAGGCGATAGAGATGATTAGTCCAATTACTTGACTATGGAACATAAGGTATAGGAAGCTGATTGAGGAAACAAAGGTTATAATCAGGTTGCATTAATTCCTGCGGTATGATTGCGAATTGAAAAAGGCGGATAGGTTGAGGGCGAAGGATTTGAAGTATCTGCTGAGGCGCTTAAAAACGAGGTCAGGATAAAGAATTTAAGGGGAAGAGTTTTCCATTGTGAAATTGATTTGTTGTGGTAAAATATGTTTCAAAATGTAATAGGGGGAACTTTCAATGAAAGAACTCGTTAAGGCATTTAATGTAGAAGAGATAGCAGAATATTTGCGTCTGCATCCATATACTATACGAAGATTGGCCAGGGAAAAGAAAATTCCAGCTTTCCGCGCTGGTGGCCAGTGGCGTTTTCGGAAAGATGATATTGATCAATGGTCTAAATCATATCCTTTTGCTAAGGAGAAAGTTCGGTCAAAAAAATAAGATGTTAACAGAATATCATGCAAAATATTTCGCATATGAATTAACTAAGAGAAGCGCATCGGACAGCGTTCAGAAGCTGGCCGCGTCTTTAGCAGATGCTCAAGTTGATCTTAACCCTCATCAGGTGGAAGCCGCATTATTTGCTTTTCGATCGCCATTATCCAAAGGGGCAATCCTTGCTGATGAGGTTGGTTTAGGAAAGACAATCGAAGCAGGGCTAGTCATATCCCAGAAGTGGGCTGAGCGCAAACGAAAGATTCTTATCATTGTTCCTTCTAATCTTAGAAAGCAGTGGAATCAGGAATTGCTCGACAAGTTTTTTCTCTCGTCCGTCATTCTGGAGAACGCTTCATTTAATCAGGAAATCAAGAAAGGCAATTTAAATCCATTTGAGCAAGGAAAGGTTGTTATCTGTTCGTATCATTTTGCTCGGAAGATGGATACTTATATTAAAAAGACACAATGGGATCTTGTTGTGATTGATGAGGCGCATCGACTTCGTAATGTATATAAGGCATCAAGTAAGATTGCGAATGCAATTAAAGAAGCAGTTGCCCATGCTCCGAAGATTCTACTTACAGCAACGCCTCTGCAAAACACACTTCTTGAGCTTTTCGGTTTAGTCAGCATTATTGATGACTATACTTTTGGTGATCTTAAAAGTTACAAGAGCCAGTTTTCTCATCTCGATGGTTCGGAGAATTTTGATGATTTAAAAGCACGGCTTAAGCCGGTTTGTATCCGCAATTTGCGCCGACAGGTTTTGGAATATATTCAATTCACCAACCGCAAAGCGGTGGTTCAGGAGTTTGTTCCTTCGGATGCCGAGCAACGCCTTTATGAGATGATTTCTGAATATTTACAGCGTGAGAATCTTTATGCTTTGCCGACTGCACAGCGACAACTGATGACTCTTATTTTAAGGAGACTTTTGGCTTCTTCGACATTCGCCATTTCTGGAACGCTTGAAGGTCTGGCCAATAAATTGGATTGTGTTGTGGTTGAACAAAAGGTAATGGAAATTCCTCAGGAAAATATCGCCGATAATTTTGAGACGTTTGAAGAGATCAAGGATGAATGGGTAGATGATGAGGAACAGGAGGAGAATGGAGAGGAGAAGCCGAAAAAGATTTATTCCCCAGACGAAATAGAGCAGATCAAAAAAGAGATCGCGGATCTCAGGCAGTTTGGGAAACTCGCTAAGTCAATTATGAAGAATTCAAAAGGCGAGGTTTTGATGACCGCTTTGAAACGAGGTTTTACCGAAATAAAGAGGTTGGGTGGCAACCGGAAGGTTCTTATCTTTACGGAATCGACTCGGACCCAAGCTTATTTAAAGCAGATTCTTGAGAATTCAGAGTATCGAGGAAAGATAGTTCTTTTTAACGGTTCTAATATTGATCCGGAGTCAAGAGAGATATTTGACCGATGGATGAAGAAACATGAGGGAACTGATCGTGTGACTGGATCCAAAACGGCTGATAAGCGTGCGGCGATAGTTGAGTATTTTCGTGATGAGGCAACGATTATGATTGCAACCGAAGCGGCCGCGGAAGGCATTAACCTTCAGTTTTGCTCGCTAGTGGTCAATTATGACTTGCCGTGGAATCCACAGAGGATCGAACAACGTATCGGCCGGTGTCACCGGTATGGGCAGAAATTTGATGTCGTGGTGGTTAATTTTTTGAATAAAAAGAATGAGGCAGACCAAAGGGTCTATCAGCTTTTAGATCAGAAATTTAGGTTATTTACCGGTGTGTTTGGGGCAAGCGATGAGGTTCTTGGAAGTATCGAGTCTGGGGTTGATTTTGAAAAGCGTATTGCGCAGATTTACCAGACGTGCCGTACGCCGGATGAGATCGGGCACTCGTTTGATCAGTTACAGAAAGATCTTGAAGAGCAGATTGCCGACCGTATGAATAACACTCGGCAAAAGCTTCTTGAGAATTTTGACGAGGAAGTTCACGAGAAATTACGCGTGAATCTACAAGAGAGTAAAAATTGTCTTTCCAAATATGTGCATTGGCTTTGGCAAATAACAAGGTTTTTCCTAGAGCCTTATGCCCAGTTCGACAACCGGGAAGATGCGTTCACTTTAGTGAAAAATCCTTTTCCTGGTGAGGTTATTCATCCCGGGCCTTACAGAGTTGGCAAAGGGGTGGATGATGCTAATATTTACCGTGTCGGTCATCCCCTAGCGCAACGAATCATTGAACAGTGCAAGCATGCCGATACGCCTAATAGCAGATTGACTTTTCATTATTCGGATGCCCCGAAGAAAATTTCTATTGTAGATAGTCTTGTTAATAAATCAGGTTGGCTGATGGTTAAGTTTTTAACGATCACATCTTTTGAGAGCGAGGATCATGTGCTTTTATTTGGGATGACGGACGATGGTAAGGTATTAGAGGAAGAACAATGTCAGAGGTTTTTTTCCGTATCGGCAGACAGATCTGAGTTTAATGATCGAGGCGCGTTTGATGCAGCTGGACAGAAAATAAATAATTTTTACGAGGAGCGTAAGAAAGATATCCTTACCCGGATGAGCGCGCGGGATAGCCGGTATTTTGAAACTGAATTGGATAAGATGGATAAATGGGCCGAGGACAGGCGGGAATCATTGCGTGTTGACTTGAAAGACACCGAGGATCGTGTTAAGGAGTTAAAGAAGCAGTCGCGGCTTGCATCCAATTTACCAGAAAAGCTTAAGCTCGAAAAGGAACGCCGCCAGCTTGAAACTAAGCGGGATGCTTCGTGGCGGGCGTATGAGCAAGAAGCTAAAGTGATCGAGAGTAAAAAGGACAGTCTTATAGATGAGATTGAAAAGAAATTAAAACCACGGATTAATGAGGAGACTTTATTTACGATTCGATGGGAAGTGGTTTAAGTTGAGTTGTTAATATGATTGAGAACGAGAGTTAAATATGAAATATAAGAGACTTTGCAATTTTAAACATACTGGAATTGATTTTGAGCACTCCGGAGGAAATATTACAAAAGATGAAGCGCAGATTTTTTCACTGAATAGTCGGTGCTTAAATAAGGGTGTTGATTGTGAAGGGTTAAAATGTCTTTATGCCGGAGGAGATTGTGATCCGTTTTTTGATTTTGCGAATCCGGTACATTCTGACTTCTTAGTTCATTGGACGGGGCGCGATATTGATGATCAATATGACCCGAATTGGGAAAAAAGAAACGATCCGAAGTTGAACCAAGATATAATCAAGCCATATGTAGATAGATTAAAAAATATTCTTCAATATGGGGTGTGGATGACGAGTAGTAATAACGATCAACCGCTTCGATATAACAGTAAGCTAGTAAATCGTCCGCCATTTTACCGAACTTGTTTTACCGAGTTGAAACTATCGGAAGCAAGGGTTCATGCGAAACGTTTCGGGCGTTTGGGTATAGGTTTTAAACGACCTTTTGTGATGAATAGTAAAGGGGCGCCCATGGTGTACTTTCGCGATGAATTTGGCAACTGGTTCTTTGCCCCATTTGAAAACGGTGGTACAGAAGTTGTCTTACCCCAAGATCCATGGTGGACGTATTACCTTAAGTCTATGAATGAAGGGGAACCTGGAGGCGGATATTTACAATATACAAACTTTCATGAATCTGAATGGCGAGTTATTTATTCAGCAGAGATTGAAAAACAATTTGGGAAGATTCGAGGAATTGTTGAACCGAAAGATGCTAGTTTTTTATTGTATTTAGACCATTGTAAGGTGCCCGTGCTTAAATGTCCGGGGTATTTACTTCCACTTGATCGGTGGTTTGCATTTATTATTTACCCTTCACTTGCTGTAAAGGTTAAGGTTGAGGCTAATGCTGAGATACGTGATTTGATTGAAAAGATTAAGCCAATAGCTCCAATAGATTTTTGCATTAATGAGAGTGCTGGTTGTGAAAAATATAGCAAACCATTTGGTATTGATCTAGATGCTTGCCGAAATTTTTAATATGAAAAGGAGAAATTACTATGGCAGATGTTAAAAAAGCAGATCTTACATCGATGGATATTCCCGAGGATAAAATGCGGCAATTAAAGCAGGTTTTTCCAGAGGTGTTTACTGAAGGTCTCAAAGTGGATCTCGATAAATTAAAGCAGGTGCTCGGTGAAAATGTAGATGCTGGCAAAGAACGTTTTGGGATGAAGTGGCCGGGTAAAGCCGATTGTTTCAAGATTATTCAGGCGCCGAGTGTTGCGACACTTATTCCGGAGAAGGACGAGTCGGTTAACTTTGATACGTCCGATAATTTGTTTATTGAGGGTGATAATCTCGAGGTTTTAAAGCTTCTGCAAAAGTCCTACTATGGCAAAATAAAAATGATTTATATTGACCCGCCATATAATACGGGAAAAGATTTTATTTATCCGGACAATTATTCTGAAAGCTTAGATACTTATCTTAGATATTCAGGTCAGATCGATGCACAAGGGCGTAAATATTCAACAAATTTTGAAGGGGATGGGAGGTTTCACTCAAAATGGTTGAGCATGATGTATCCGCGGTTGTATCTGGCGAGGAATTTGTTGCGGGATGAGGGGGTAATTTTTATCAGTATTGATGATAATGAAGCAAGTAATTTGCGGAAGCTGTGTGATGAGATTTTTGGGGAGGAAAATTTGTTATCGATACATCATATTCAAGTAAGGTATGGGAATAAATCCTTGAATGAAAGAAAAGATTTTCAAGAGTTAATAGAATATGTCTTTATTTATGCTAAGGACAAAACTTGTGCAAGATTTAAAAAACCCTTTGAAGAATATCCCGTTGAGAAATTTAATCTTGAAATAAAACATAATCCAGTACCTTCAAAGACAGTAGTTGAAAATGGAAGGAAGGTAGATATTTGGGTTTCTGATTCATATTCTATTGAAAAAGTTGATAGCGCCTTTGATAAGTTCAAAGAGACATGGATTTCCGGGAGTATTCTTACGGGCACTGGACACGGAACAATGTATACGAATATTATTGATAAAAGACGACAAGAAGATGGAGACGGTTGCTTGTATAGGATACATGGAATTGGGGAGGATGGCTTAGGTTATAGATATTATACTAATCCTAAAAAAGAGAACGCCGACAGAGGAAAAATGTATACCAAAATACCTCTGAAAATTATTGAGGAACTAAAAAGTGGACCAGCTAATAAAGAAAATCCTATAATTAATTTTTATGATTATAGTGCAGACTTTGGCAATATTAGACACGAGGGAAATATGCCATTCAATGGCGGGAAAAAGCCGGTTAAAATGTTGATTCAACTTATGAATTATATTGATGATAAAGAGTTTATCGTTTTAGATTTCTTTGCTGGTTCAGGATCTACAGCACACGCTTGTTTGCAATTAAATAGTGAAGATAATGGTATGAGAAAATTTATTATGGTTCAATTGCCAGAGCAGATCAACGCAGATGATAAAGTTCTTCAAGAAATTGCTGTAAAAGAATTAAACGCCTTACCTACTATATCTACTATTGCGAAAGAGCGTATTCGTCGGGCGATTAAAAAAATTCAAAAAGATCAGGCAGCGGTAGAAAAAAAAGGAAAAACGCTGTTTGATGATGAAAAAAATATTGCATTCCAAGATCTTGGTTTTAAGGGTTTTAAACTTGCACAGTCGAATTTTAAGGTTTGGGACGGAGATGCTGAGTCTAAGAAAGAGGCAGTTGAGAAGCAACTTGAAATGCATGTTGATCACATTAATCCCAAGAGTTCACAGGAGGATATCCTTTTTGAGTTACTCTTGAAAGCAGGGTTTGAATTAACGACCAAGATTGAAAAGGTTTCTATGGTTGGGAAAACGGTTTATTCGATCGAGGGCGGTCTTATGCTGATTTGCTTAGAAAAAGAGCTAACGAAAGAAGTTATTAAGGCTATGGCCGAAAAGAATCCGAGTCGTGTTATTTGCTTGGATGAGGGGTTTGCCGGTAATGATCAATTAAAAACAAATGCTGTCCAGATTATGAAATCAAAGGGCGTAGAGGATTTTAGAACAGTATGAAATTAAAATTTGATCCTAATCAACAATACCAGCTTGACGCAGTAAATGCTGTGGTTGGCGTATTTGACAGCCAGCCTTTTAGTGGCGGCGACTTTGAGGTTAGTTTTACCCAAACACTCGCTATTGGCATGGAATTGAAAGAAGTCTTAGGTGTTGGTAATAATCTTGAAATAGGGGATGAGAAGCTTCTAGAGAATGTCTGGAAGGTTCAGGAAAAAGACGAGATTGAAAAAGTGGGAGCTTTACAAGGGCATCACTTTTCAGTTGAAATGGAAACTGGCACTGGCAAGACCTATGTTTATTTGCGTTCAATATTTGAGCTGAATAAAAAATATGGTTTTAAGAAGTTTGTGATCGTTGTGCCCAGCGTTGCCATCAGGGAGGGAGTGCTTAAAAATATTGAAATTACTCGTGATCATTTCCTGCATTTATACAATAACGTCGCGTTTGATTATTTCGTTTATGACTCGAAGAAAGTCAGTCAGGTGCGACAGTTTGCTACAAGCAATCAGATTCAGATCATGATCATTAATATCGATGCCTTTCGCAAAACGCTTGAGGACAAGGATGACGAGAAAAAGAGTAATGTTATCCACAGAGAAAATGACCGTCTTTCTGGGCGTAAGCCGATCGAATTTATTCAGACAACGCACCCGATCGTAATTATAGACGAACCGCAAAGCGTTGATAATACCGAAAAAGCCAAAGAAGCGATCGAAACGTTGAACCCTTTATGCACGCTTCGCTATTCAGCCACGCATATAAATCCGTACAACCTGCTATATAAGCTGGACCCGATTAAGGCATATGACATGCGATTGGTCAAGCGTATCGAGGTTGCTTCTGTTATTGGTGACGCTAATTTCAACGCGGCTTATTTGAAACTTAAGAGCGTTAATAATAAGAGCGGAATTAAGGCAAAGGTCGCCGTACACGTAAAAACGGCCGAAGGGATTAAGGAGAAAGATTTAAGCGTTAAGCAGGGAGACGATCTCTATGTTCGGTCTAATGAGAGGGCTGAATATAAGGATGGCTATGTTATTAGCGAGATCAACTGTGAGCCTGAGAATGAGTACATTTCCTTTACATCAGGGCGTACGTTGCGGCTGGGTGAGGCGCAAGGCGGATTGAATGATGATGTTATGCGTGTGCAGGTAAAAAATACGATACAGGAGCATTTGGAGAAGGAGTTGCGGGTTAATGAGCGGGGTCTAAAAGTATTGTCATTGTTCTTTATCGATAGGGTCGCTAATTATCGCTACTACGATGATAATGGCCAGCCGTGTAAAGGGAAAATCGCGTTATGGTTTGAAGAGTTTTATCAAGAGTTTATGAAAAATCCACGCTACAAGGTGCTGGATCGTTTTGATCTTGAGAAAGTACATGATGGGTACTTCTCGATTGATAAAAAGGGGCAATACAAAGACACACGCGGTGATACCAAAGACGATGAGGATGTGTATTCCAAGATCATGAAAAACAAGGAGCAATTGCTTTCCTTGGAGGAACCACTCCAGTATATTTTTAGCCACTCGGCTTTGCGTGAGGGATGGGATAATCCAAATGTTTTTCAAATCTGTACATTGAATGAAACGCGTTCGGAGCTTAAGAAAAGGCAAGAGATTGGCCGTGGATTACGGTTACCGGTTGATCAAGATGGTCAGCGGGTATTTGATGAAACGGTGAACCGGTTGACTGTGATCGCGAATGAGAGTTACGAGGATTTTGCCAAGACTCTACAGAAAGAGATAGAAGATGATTTCAATATCAAGTTTGGGGTTGTGGCAAAAACCGCGTTTGTCAAGGTAGAGATCGTGGTTAATGGAGAAAAGAAAGAATTGGGGCAGGACAAATCTGATCAAATCTGGCAGGAACTTAAAGTGCAGGGAATGATTGATGAGAATGGAAAGATTTTGCCCAAGTTTAATCCTGCTGACAAAGCGTTTACTCTTACCATGAGTCCGCAGTTCACTGAGATCCTCCCTAAGGTCATTGATATTGTGCAGGGATGCCGGTTTACGGAGAGGATCGTTAACAAGAACGCCCGGAGGACACTCAAATTAAATAAGCAGATTTACCTTGATGAGGATTTTAAGAAGCTTTGGGATCGGATCAAGCCGAAAACAACCTACTCAGTTCAATATAAGACCGCGGATTTAGTGAGCAAGTCGGTTTCAGCAATCCAGAAGATGGAAAAGATCGAGGCAGTAAAGATCAATTATCATAAGGCGGGTCTCGAGATCAGCCAGAAGGGGATTGCAACCAAGGAACTGCGCGTTCAGGAAACTATGGCTTCTTATGGCAAGACAAAGTTACCGGATATTCTGGCATATCTGCAGAGGGAAACTGAATTAACGCGGGCGACGCTGGTGAAAATTCTTATCGATTCCGGGCGGTTGGATGAGTTTTTCCTCAATCCGCATAAATTTATGGATTTTGTAGCGAGAATCATCAAACGTGAACTTCATCGGCTTATTATTGATGGGATTAAATATGAGAAGATTGACGGCCAAGAATACGAAATGCGCCTTTTCGAGCAAGAAGAGGTTATTCGGTATTTGAACAATCTGGTGGATGTTGGCAAGTCGGTTTATGATGCGGTTGAATTTGATTCTGACGTTGAGCGCCGTTTCGCGCAGGCGTTAGATAGCCGCGAGGATATTAAATTGTTCGTTAAGTTACCAGACTGGTTTAAGGTAACCACGCCTTTGGGGACATATAATCCGGATTGGGCGATCGTTAAGAAGGGTGATCAAACGCTGTATTTGGTGAGAGAGACTAAGGCATTCGTTGATCTCGCCAAGCTTCGCATTGAAGAGGCAGATAAAGTTCAATGCGGGAAGAAGCACTTTGAAGAGTTGGGTATCGATTTTAAAGTAGTTAGTTCAGCTAAGGATATTTAATATGTCCAGCAATCTTATTGCAAAGCATCTTGAGGCGCTAAAAAATCAAAATATATTTGATGAAGGGTTCATTGATATACTTATTGAATCAGATCAAAGCGGTGAGGATGGAGAAACTACCGCAAACAAGATTATTAAATTGATAAGTGAGCGTTATGATAAAAGTAAAAAAAATAAAACTTAGCGGGTTTCGCGGAATTCTAAATCCGCAAGAACTTGATTTGGTTATTAAGGGAAACTCAGAACCGCGTTCTTTCGTCCTGTTTGGCCTTAATAGCTCAGGAAAAACTTCCTTTGTTGATGGTATTGAATGGTTCTTGTCTGAAGCTAACAAAATTGAATGGTTGAGACGAGACGAAGCTGAAGAGAAAGCCTATCCACATCAGGCAGCAAAAGACAGAGGTATTGATAGTCTGGTCGAGATGGAATTTTACGACCTTGAGAATAAATTTGGAAAATTAATCAAATCATATGATCACAGTAAGATTACAAAGCCAATTTTGTCAAATGCTACCAAGTTCAAGGGTATATATTCAGCTTTTGTAATTCGTCCGTATTTTCGTTACTTAGAAGTAGTTGACTTTGTATGTAGTAAGGGGAAGGATAAATACGAAAAATTGGCACAATGGATGGGTTTTGAAAGCGAATTTCAGTTCCAAGAAAAAATAGCTCGTAGTATTCATCAGAAATTAAAAGACTACGAAAAAGTAGTTGATGATCGAATAGTAACATTTGAGCAACAAATAAAGCAGTTGACTGGCGGCCTAACAGCAATAGATGCTGAAATTCTAGCTTTTTGTAATGGAATTATTAGGCGAAATAAAATTGAAGAGTGTGTAAATCTAAACTATATTTGGGGTAAAATTCCTGAAATTAGTAAAAATAAAAAAGTATCTTCGGTTGGAATGACGATTGAAAAACTTACTAAGATTGAAACAAGCCTCGCCACCTTTGTATTAAAAACTAGTCTGCATGATGAACTGGATAAGCTTGACAAGAAAATAGAAGTTTTCAGGAAAGATAAAAAATTAATCGAACAAATTGACGTTATTGGTCTGCATACTAAAGCACTGGACATTCTTACTAAGCAAAAAGAAAATAATACAAAATGTCCCGTTTGCGGTAAAGAATGGGAACGGGAAAAGCTTATGGAGCATATAAAATGCGAATTAGATCTACTTAGAAAAACAAAAGAAGAGAAAGATACAATTGAATTAGAAGCTGTTTCCCTAAAACGCTCGATAACCGCAGAAGCGGATTTGATAAAGAGGCTCTTGGATTATTACAAAGATAGTAAGGAGATAATTGAAAGCATTGATAATGTTAGTGCGAAAGATTATTTTAGTGATTTAGATAGTATTGGTAGCGCATTGAGTCAGGTTTCCACAGATGTTACAGCTAAAATTAAATTAGAGAAAGAAAAAATCAATAGCGTTATTAAAGAAAAAGATGCAATTGCTGAAATAATAAAAACATATAAAACTAAGATCCAGCCATCCGCAGAAGAGTTAAAATTAGCCGAGGATATTGAGAAACTTACACAAATTAAAACTAGTTGTAAAAGCTTGGAGGAGGCGAGAGTTGAACAGAACTTTGTCTTTGAAGAAATTAAAAAATTCTACGCCCTTAAAGATGAGGTTGTAAAAATTATCCAAAACAATATTAAATCCCGTTTTGATGAAACATCAAATCGAATTGGTAAGTATTTTGGTATTCTTCGTAATGATAAGGATATAAAAGACATTAAGATAGTTCTTAATGAAGAAAAAGGGAAAGCAGCTGGTCGTTCCGCGGAAATAGAGTTAAGTTATTATGAGATTTCGGTTCGACCCGCATATAAGGTTTTAAGCGAGTCGCTTCTTAACAGTCTGGGTTTAGCTGTTTATTTCACCTGCATTAAGCAATTTAATAAGGAGTGCAATTTTATTGTTCTCGACGACATCATGAATAGCTTGGATATTGATAAAAGAGATACTCTTCTTGATTTGATTGAGCAGGAGTTCTCCGATTATCAAATTATATTGTTTACTCACGACTATTACTGGTTCCAAAAAATAATGAGAAGATTTCCCGGCTGGATTCACAAAAAGATAAAAAGTTGGGATTATATTGGAGGTGCACGCATTGATTATGTCGTAAGCACAAAAGAGGAAATTGAAGAATATTTATCCGACTCAACAAAAATAGAAGAGGCTGGTAGGAAGCTGGGTTTGCATGTGGAGAGTGTTTTAAATGAATTGTGTGAGAACATATGGGCAACGGTGCGCTACCGTTATGCAAAGAACGATCCGCCGACTATGGAGGAACTCTTTGAAGCGCTTCACCGTAGGCTTAAAGAAAAGTTAAACGCTCATTCGATAATAAACAAGGTGCTAGAAACTAAAAAATATGAGCCGATATTACGAAATTTCGTGTCCCATTCTCGTAGTAACCAGTCTACTTCTGTGTCACCTCAGGAAGTCAAGCGGGCTGCCGATGAATGGTTCTCTTTAGAAAGTGAATTTTGGTGTGATCAATGTAATCACTTTGTTGAGCATCATAGAAGTAAAGACTCAATTGAGTGTCAATGTGGTTTAAAGAAGTTAGCTAAAGTAGCTTCGGTTGCTATTTAATTAAGCAATAAGCTATGGAACGCTTTGGTGTTTTTAAAAATAAAAACAAGACGCGTTACATAACCCGAAACATATAAAGCAGTTACAAATTAATTCCGTTACAAAGAATCAATGAGGTAATTATTTTGTAACCCGTTATCTCTAAAGTAGTTATATAACACGTCTTGTTTGTTGTTGTTTGGTTGTTTGTTGTAGTAAAATTCAAAAAGAGAGCCAGTTATTACGATTGTCGCATACTAATTGTTATGTGAATAAAATGAATATATTTATAAATAAAAAAAGGAAAGAACTAAAAGTTAAAAAAGTAAAAAATAAAATTGTTTTGTTTTTAGATGTTTTAGGTTTTTCAGACCTAACTGTAGAAAACAAACTCGATATTGACGCCATCAAGGATGCAGGCGGACCGATACATAAAAGAATTAACTACATATTTACTGGTAACAATATACCTAATAAACTTACCGAAACATTTGCAAGTTTTCATAGCACTCTAGAAGGCGGGCTTAATTTAACAAGGCTACAATGTGATTTTACTTCAATAACGTTTTCTGATTCTGCCTTTATTGTAACGAATAATTTAAACGATGCTGTAACCACAATAAATTACTTAATGCAAAGATTCCTAATATGCGGAGTGCCAGTCAGAGCAGGTATTGCTTTAGGCACATTTGAGGCAATTCGTTTTAAATCCGATATAAAACCTGAATCTGGTGAACATGCTTCGCACTTCTTAGGGACAGGCGTTGTTAATGCTTGCAGAGCTGAATCATGTAGTATAAAGGGAATGCGTATTTTAATACATCCTTCAATAGAAAAGCTATTCAAAAAAATACCCAACAATAAATCATTATTACAAGATTGTGATAATACTGAGATCAATAATAGTATTGGTGTTAAAAGGGAACTTAATTACTGGGATTATAATGTAACAGATGAAAAAACTGCTTGGAGGATGTTTCAAAAAATGTGGAAAGAAGCACCGGAAGAATCCAAGAAACATTATTTAGCTACAGCAAATGCAATACAAAAAATGAGAATAGCAAAGGGTTATAATTCGATAAAAAACTTAAATCGAGTTTCAATATTAAGATAGCAAATTTTATTAAGTGTATAAGAAGTTAAGCAGAATAAATAGGGTCATTGTATGGCAATTGGATATGTGTAATACTCCCCATTAGTCAAGGGGTTTTCAAGTTAGAACCAGCTCTTTGTTAATAGGGAGCAGTATAAATGGGAAGATAATCAGAGGAGTATCTAATGGAAAAGTATAAAGGATTAAAATTGACTCCCATGTTTTGGTCAGAGATTTCAAGTAGCTATTTATTAAAAGTTATTCTTGAGGAGCATGGTGATATTGCAAAAGATTTTACAAAAAAGTTTTTAGGCCTAAGCGTGGATAGTGCTATTAAGATTGACCGAGAGCAGCCCCTTCTTGATAAAGGTAGTATAGATTTATTGATTAATTTTGAGATCAAAGGCATAAACACTTATGTTTTAGTGGAAGTAAAGGTGCATGACTACGCCAGTGCAACTAGAGGGCAAATCAATACATATTATAGTGCAGCCTTAGATAAGTTCAAAGAATCCGATATATATTTTATTTATTTTACTCAGTTTAATAGAAGCAATTTTCCGGGTAAGGGCTTTGAATTACCCGCGACAATTATGGAGTTTGAGGATGGAGAAAAGAATGTAGGAAAGTATAAAAATAGATTAAAGCATGTTTCTTGGCAAGAGTGGAATAGCTTCATAAAAGAATACAAGGGAGCATTTACTAAAGAAGAGGATATCATGCTTTATTTACAGGAAACCTGGATTACTGCAAAATGTGAAGATGACTTGAATAAGAAAAAATCTAATGTGGGGGAAAGGGATATTTCTCATTATTTTGGTGGTCTATATGAGAAATTGATTAGTGAGCTTAACTTTGGCAAGATTCGCGATACCCAGAAGCGCACAATTCTTGAGATTGATTTATCTCAATGTAGCATCGGTGAGTTTAATAAAATATTTGGCGTAATTAAAGAACTCTCAGATTCGAAAAATATAGATAAGAACGCAACCAAGAACAGCGAAGATTTAACTATAAACGCAGCAAGGGAATTTCTTAATAAATTAGTGCAAGATCAGTCTCAATGGGGACTTTTATCGTTTTATTCTTCATTATTTAATCTGATAAACGAAAAAAAATACTTAAGATTACATGGGACTGGTGCGAGTGGATTTTCTATCAAGATAAGGATTAAAGAGAAAGGCGAAATTAGCTTATGTACTTTGTGGTGTAGTAACAAAAATATAATAGAGTTTGCTTTGAAGAGATAAGGAGAAATGATGGATACGAAAGAACGCTATGAAGTATTAAAGAAAAAAGTAGTTAAGCGGAAAAAAGAATTTGATACTTTTATTAGCATGCTTGAAAAAGATTCCTCTTGGCTTATCAGTCCGGCAAGTACAAAGTATCACTTGAATAAAGAAGGCGGTTTATTGGAGCATTCAGTGGGTGTTACAGAAACACTTCTTAAGATAAGAGAAACTTTAGCGCCGCAGATATCTGAAGAGTCTTGTGTTATTGTGGGGCTTTTGCATGACATCGGCAAAATTGGCATGCCGGGTAAGCCCAGATATCTCAAGAACGATAATGAATGGGAGATCAAAAATAGAGGTATTACTTATAAAATTAATCCCAAAGAAGTATATATGGGCCTAGCAGCCCGCAGTCTGTATTTAATAGCTAAATATATACCTTTGTCTGATTCCGAAGCCCAGGCGATTCTTTACCACGATGGTCAGTATGTAGAGGGGAATAAAGAAGTAGCGCATCATGAGATGCCTCTTACGCTTTTAGCGCACTTTGCCGATTTGTGGACAGCGCATATCTATGAAGAAGGAAGGAGTATCCAGGAAGATACGGATTATTATGATAAAAAAGGCGAGTAAATTAAATATTCTTCTTACCAACGATGACGGTATTTATTCTGAAGGTATAAAGGTTTTATATGATTCTCTTGGCCAAATTGGCAACGTGACTATTGTCGCTCCTGATGCCGAAAGAAGCGCAGTGGGGCATGCGATTACGCTTTCTGATCCTTTAAGGGTAAAAGAGGTAAAACGAAATGGTAAGTTCTTTGGTTACGCTACCACTGGCACGCCCGCGGATTGCGTGAAGCTTGCTATCAGGGCTATTCTAAAAAAGAAGCCGGATATAGTTATATCAGGCATTAATCTTGGTCCTAATACGGGCTACAGCGTTTTGTATTCTGGAACAGTATCCGGGGCAACCGAAGGAGCAATCTTAGGTATCCCTTCTTTTGCTATTTCTTTGGCAACCTTTGAAAATCCTGATTATGCTTTTGCGGCAGATTTTGCTAAAAAACTTGCAAAGATAATTCTGGATAATAATGGTTTGCCGCAAGGAACTCTGCTAAATGTAAATATTCCGGCTGTAGATAGTAAGCGTATTAAGGGGGTCAAAATCGCCAGGCAGAGCAAGGTTGCAATTAAGGAGCGGTTTGATAAAAGAGAAGATCCGCGTAAACGCACATATTATTGGCTTACAGGAGAAATCGTAGAATCAGACGGCCAAAAAGACGCTGATATAGAGGCAATACGGAATAATTATATTTCAATTACCCCGATTCATTGCGATCTGACTAATTATGATTTTGTAAAGAATCTGAAGAAATGGAAGTTTTGATTTTAGGATATGAATTTTTGTCTCGAGTTAGAAGGAGAGTCTTTCTGTTGCGTCATATTTCTGGGCGTCCTGACAGTAATCACCTATTAGCAATGGAGTTTCTTCTTGACAAAACATCTTTTTAGTATTACTATTCTAATATTCGTAACACAAGGAGAGTAAATGTCAAAACTAGTACGTTTTGGAGTATCTTTAGAACAAGATCTTCTGGAAAAATTCGATCGCCATACAAAAGAAAAGAACTACACATGTCGTTCTGAGGCATTCCGGGATTTAATCCGTCAGGAGCTTGTAGGAAAGCAATGGGCTTCAGGGGGAGAGATTGCCGGAGCCATTACCCTTATTTATGACCACCATAAGAGAGAGCTGGTCAATAAGCTTATGGATATCCAGCATAATTTTGGGGATATGATTATTTCTTCCCAGCATGTTCATCTGGATCATAATAATTGTTTAGAGATTATCGCGGTTAAAGGTTCACCAAAAGAAGCCCAAAAGTTATCCGACAGCTTAAAATCAGTAAAGGGGGTGAAACACGGGACATTGAGTATGTCGACTACGGGTAAAGATATTTAGCCAGTATTATTTTTTTGTCTATTAGTAGCACGAATATAATAATAGTAGCACAAAGGAGGATAGAAATGCTACGCAGAATTTCGGTTTTATTATCAATTGGGTTTATCGTACTTTCTTTAAATACAACCGTTACCGCAGATGAGGTTCCTGCATCCGCAGCCCAGGAAGAGTGGTCACTTCCTTCCGCAGGCCCGATTACAACTTGGACTGCGCCTCTATGCGGTAAAGGTAAATTCGCTATCCAACCTTTCTTTTTCTATAATCGGACAAGAGGCGAATTTGATGCGGACGGAAAATATCATGGTGGAGGCAAGGCGCAGCAATATCAAGAGCAGTTGTTTATGCAATATGGCATTACCGATAGGCTAGAAGTTGACGGTCAGGTAGTTTATCAGGAGAATTTTGTAAAGCAGGATGGTGTTAGCGCGCATGCGCAAGGTTTTGGTGACAGTTATCTTTTCCTGCGATATTGCGCTCTTGAAGAAAAGGGATGGCTACCGCATGTAACAGGTTTAATTCAACTAAAGATGCCCACAGGGAAATCTAGCCACTTAGATTCGGATAAAATGGAAACTGATTCCATGGGCACGGGTTCCTGGGATCCGGGATTCGGCATAAATTTAACTAAAAAGTTAAAACCTTTTATTTTTCATGCCGATGCGGTTTATAGTTTTCCCCAGGGAGGAACGCGTATTGACGAGGTTAAGACGCGTTATGCCAGTTATCTTAATTATGATTTTGGAGTGGAATATTTTCTGCCCAAGGGGTTTAATCTTCTGCTGGAGTTAAATAATTACTTGCAAGGTGATCAATGGCAAGATGGTGCAAAAGTTCCTGCATCGGATACCAGGTATCTGACAATTTGTCCGGGTATAGGCTGGTCGAATGATAAGGTACAGTTCTTATTAGCTTACCAGAGGACGCTGTGGGGAGTTAATGCAGATGCTAATGATTCGGTAGTTTTAACCGGAGTTTATACTTTTTGAAAGGAGGAAAAAATGTGGCTAGCAACAACTTCTATCGCAGCAGCGGGTGCAACTTTAGGTAAGTTTGTTATACCCAAAGATTACAAGTTAGGTTTTTTGGCTTTAATGCTCTGGGGATCGGCAGCAATGATTCTTGTCGACCATATCTTAGGATATGAGGGAGGCGCATTCCTGGAGAAGACAACCGATGGAATGATTGCTAATAGCGTTGTGTTAGGAATAGCAATGTTAGTGCCTGTGTTTGTAATCTGGGGGATATCATTATTAATCTCAAATTTAAAAAGGAGGTAAAAAATGGCCTGTTTTCTTGTTCCAACGGCTGCGGCAATAGTAACAAGTGTCGTAGGGAAAAAAGCTAGTGAGAAATACCATTTCAATTGGTTAAATTCAATGTTGTGGGGTGGAGTGGCAATGTTGGCAATTGAGCATATCTCCCACGGTGAATTTGTTCCTTATCCTCCATTCCTAACTGCTGGCCTTCCTGAAGTTTTTCCGGAAATGATGAGAGTGGGAGTTCCGATGACTCTGGTAATTTTCTTGATATGGGGAGTAATGGTAGTAGTAGCTGCAAGAATGAGTAAGAGAGCAAAGTATGTAGAGGCTAATTAGATCTATAAAAAAGAGGCCTTGCTTTTAAATTTACAAGAAGCAAAGCCTCTAATTATGTCCACTCAAATTTGCCAATAGCTGTTTACAGAGAAGCCTTCCCCTTGTCGAATATTACTGCCCGGCCTTATCGGGAATACCTCTTTTTGCGAATCTTCTTGCGCATTAAATCAACTATGGTAAACTAAATTAAAGGCGATGGAGTTCGCCTTTAACCGCCTCAACAGGGCTGATAACTCCTACTTTTTGAGAAAAGGGGGATCAGGTTATGTTGAGGTTTTTTGTTATAGCTTTAGGTGGTGCGATTGGAACGCTCCTGCGTTATATCGCAGGCGGGCTTGATTATCGGTTCTCAAGTGGAGTTTTTCCGATAAGTACATTGGTCGTGAATGTAACCGGATCTTTGGCAATTGGTTTTTTGTGGGGAATTGTTGACCGTTTCACTGTTTCGCCAAATGTCAGGCTCTTTGTTTTTATCGGTATACTTGGAGGTTATACAACATTCTCTACGTTCAGTCTTGAAACGTTTAACCTGATGAGAGACGGTGAATACCGGATTGCTCTGATGAATGTGATTCTATCAGTCATCTTGAGCATCGGTGCTGTATTCTTGGGATACTTTGTTTCCAAAGCGCTGTTAAATTTGTATAAATAAAGGGGGTGTTGTAATGAAGTTACCCGAAGAAGGAATGCTTTTACGGATATTTATAGGTGAATCAGATAACTATGAAGGGAAGGCGCTTTATGAGTGGATTGTCCTTAAGGCGCGGGAGATGAATCTTGCAGGAGCAACAGTAACACGAGGCATTATGGGGTTTGGGGCAGACAGCCGGATGCATACAGCTAAACTCTTGCGTCTTTCCGAAGATCTTCCTGTGGTAATTGAATTAGTGGATACTGAGGAGAATCTCAATAAACTGCTGCCTTTTCTTGATGAAGTGGTTGAAGAAGGCTTAATCACTCTGGAAAAGGTCAGAGTGATTAAATACCGGCATAAGTAGAGGCAGTGGGTTTAGCAATGAAAGAATTAATTAGTTGGTGGAGCCACATTCCTGAGCATATTAACCCTATTTTTCTAAAAATAGGCATTATTCAGGTGCATTATTACGGGTTAATGTATCTGCTGGCTTTTCTTACTGTATATTTGCTAGTTCTGTACAGGCTCAAAACAGAAAATATAAGATTTAAGAAAGAAGTTATCGCCAATTATTTTACTTGGTTGATCTTGGCGGTTTTAATTGGTGGTAGATTAGGTTATGTTCTGTTTTATGATTTATTTTATTACCTTAAGCACCCTTTAGAGATAATTCTTCCGTTTGATATTAATAACGGATTTCGCTATATAGGGCTTTACGGAATGAGTTATCATGGTGCACTCATAGCGATAGTTTTTGCGTCAGTAGTTTTTTGTCGTAAGTATAAGTTGAATTTCTGGTTACTTGCGGATTTATTAGCTCCCGCTGTCCCTCTAGGGTATACCTTCGGCAGATTAGGTAATTTTATTAACGGCGAACTGTACGGCCGCGTTACCACAGTGCCATGGGGCATGTATTTTCCTTTAGACTCAGCGCATCAATTACGACATCCATCTCAGCTTTATGAGATGTTGTTTGAAGGGTTATTTCTTTTTATTATTCTGTGGAGCTTGCGTAAGAAGATACGGATTCCTGGCAGCCTTTTTTCTTTATACCTTATTGGGTATGGTGTAATAAGATTTTTCCTAGAGTTTTTTCGTCAACCTGATCAGCAATTGGGGTTTGTAGTTGGCTATTTGACCATGGGGCAAATCCTATGTTTGATTATGGCCATAGGAGGGTTAATCCTGTTGATAAAACAGCATAAATTTAATTTAAATAGGAGGCCATAGTATGACACAATTACTATATGTAGTTCTGGGAGTAGTTGCCGGCATGGCAAGCGGATTAATCGGAATAGGTGGTGGTATTATAGTTGTGCCATGCCTCATTTATATTTTCGGTTTTTCTCAACATGCGGCACAAGGAACTACTTTGGCGATGTTGATACCGCCTATAGGATTGCTTGCGGCTTGGGCTTATTATAAGCAAGGGTACGCCAATATTCCGGTAGCAGGATTAATATGCCTGGGTTTTGTGTTAGGAGGCTATTTTGGGGCTAAGTTAGCTATTGGTTTTCCTGAAGTCATCCTGCGCAAGATCTTCGGTGTTTGCCTTTTGGCGATTGCCGGTTACATGATAATTAAGTAGATCTCTCATTTAAGGTAAACGCAAGAGAGGAGAAAAAGACGATGAAGGGATTTTTTAATAAATGTTTAGTATACTTTTCTTCTATACATAAAACCTGCCCTCTTTGCGCAATCTCTCGTAAATACCCGCGGTCAAGATTTGCAAAAATAGTTTCTGCTTGGAGCCGGATTTGCCCCGGTTGCAATATTTATTACCTGGCTAAAAAAAGAAAACTTATTTAATATAAGCATCTTCAATAAAAAAGCTTGACAAAAATAGGCCCATACTGTATATTTGATATTGGAAATGATTTTCATTAAGCTTGCCTATCGGCAGGCAGAAAGATATAATGCCAAGAGGTAATTGTAAAGGACAGGTATGGTGGCATGGAAAATTCAGGGGCTGTGGATATCGGCTTACTGCTGGTAGGGAGGCTATCCTTGATATTTTGTCTAAATCCGAAGGCCACTTGAGTGCCGAAGATATATATGTGAAAATTCATCCCAAGTATCCTAGCGTAGGGCTGACTACTGTTTATCGGACACTGGAAGTATTATCAAACCTCGGTATGGTATATAAGCTTGATTTTGGGGATGGCCGGGCACGATATGAGTTTGCCGAAGGGCCTAAGGGGGCGCATCATCACCATCACTTAGTTTGTACGCAATGCAACAAGGTGATCGATTATACTGATTTTATTGATGAAGAAGTCGAGTTGCTTAATCAGACAGAGAAGGGATTGGGGCAGAAATATAAGTTTAGAATCACTAATCACCTTATACAGTTCTACGGTGTATGCGAGCAATGTAGCGGTAAAAAGTAAGCGCTATATTTTTTTACCTATTAATGGAAATGATTTTCAGTAACGGAAAGGAAGGTGGTAGCTATGCCAGGTTTTGATGGAACAGGGCCAAGAGGCCAAGGAGCAATGACAGGCGGTGGTAGAGGGTATTGCGTAGTAGCATTAAATAATACAGGCGTAAGGCCGATGAGCGGTGGTGGTTTCTACGGTAGAAGCGGTGGCCGCGGGTATAGAAATTGTTTTAACGCTACCGGGCTTCCGGGTTGGGTTAGGGCTCAAAGAGGTATGCAGGCATTCGGTGGTTTTGGCCGAGCAGTTTCTAAAGAGGAAGAATTGGAGACATTAAAAATCCAAGCTGGTTTTTTGAAGAAACAGCTTGAAGATACACAAGCGCGTATTCAGAAGGCGAAAGGTCAGGAAAGCCCCGTTTAAAGATAACCAAATATTTTATTAACTAAAGGGAGGGTATTAAAGATGAGAGTCGGAGTCGTATTAGAAGATGATAGTGGTGTAAATGGTAATGTCTGCGCGCATTTTGGGCAGTGTAAGTTTTTCTTCTTAGCGGATATTGATAAGGATAAGAAGAAAATAATCAGTTCGCGCATTGTGCCGAATAACACTGTGCATGGCGGGGGTGGGTGTGTTGCAGTGGATGAGATTTTAAAGCACAAGATAACCCATGTTATTGCCGGAGGTATGGGGATGGGCGCTCAGCAAAAATTTGCCAGCGCTGGAGTTAAAGTGTTTGGCTATTCCGGTAATGTGCAAAAGGCGCTGGATGATTTTATGAATAATACTCTGGGCGGCCTTGATGCTTGTAAAGATCATGGTGATGGCGGAGGATGTCATTAAGAAGAAAGGTTGAAATATGAAAATATGTATCACTTCAGAAGGCGGAAATTTGGATTCCAAGGTTGATCCCCGTTTTGGCAGGTGCCAGAATTTTATTATTGCCGACACCGATACTTTAGAATTCGAGGCTATTGGAAATCCGAATATCGAATCCATGGGAGGCGCAGGTATCCAATCTGCGCAGCTGGTTGCTTCAAAACAGGTTAAGGCTGTGGTTACGGGAAACGTCGGGCCAAATGCTTTTCAAACACTACAGGCGGCAGGGATAGAAGTTTTTACCGGCGCATCAGGCACTGTTAAAGAAGCGATTGAGAAATATAAAAAAGGGGAATTTAAGGCGAATTCCAGCCCAAGCGTAGGTTCAAAATCTGGTATTCCGAGTAAGAATAAATAACAACACCCAATCCTATCGGATGGATTGGTGTAAACTTATTGTGTAAGGAGCGGCTATGGCAGCCAAAGTCGATAAGAAGAAATGCAATGGTTGTGGCACATGTAAAGATATTTGTCCGGTTAATGCGATAAAGATAGAGAATGAAAAGGCTGTAATCAGCGATGATTGCGTAGAATGCGGCGCTTGCGTAAATCAATGCCCAAATGAAGCAATTTCAATTTAGGAGGATTAATGAGCACGCGTAAGTATCTTTTTAGTTCAGAATCAGTAGGAGAAGGGCACCCCGATAAATTATGCGATCAAATTTCAGACGGTGTATTAGATGAAGTTTTAAGGCTTGACCGTGATAATAAAAGAAGCAGGGTTGCTTGTGAGACTTATGTTACGATGGGACTTTTGGTTGTCGGAGGAGAAATTACGACATCTGCCTATATTAATATTCAGAAGCTTGCCCGGGAGATCATTAAGAATATAGGTTATACCCACCCGAAGTATGGTTTTGATTACGAGACCTGCGCGATTATAAATACCATTAATAGTCAGTCTCCTGATATCGCGCAAGGGGTAAATACCGGCGGAGCAGGGGACCAGGGGATTATGTTCGGCTACGCTTGCAATGAGACTAAAGAGTTAATGCCTCTTCCGATAACTCTCGCGCATAAATTAGTAAAGCGCATGGCGGATGTGCGCAGAGCCAATACATTAAAATATTTAGGCCCGGATTGCAAATCTCAAGTTACGGTTGAATATCATGATGGTAAGCCTAAACGCATAGATGCAGTTGTGCTTGCTTGTCAGCATACTGATAAGATTTTAGATAAAACAGGAAAAAATATTACCCCAAAAGCGCGTAAGGAGCTTATTGATATTATAGCCAAGCCGATTTTAAAGCAATTCGTAGATAAGGATACAAAATATTATGTTAATCAGACGGGTAAGTTTTTAATCGGCGGGCCGCAATCCGATACGGGGATGACCGGCAGAAAAATAATCGTGGATACTTACGGCGGAACCGTTGCTCATGGAGGAGGGGCATTTTCAGGGAAAGATCCGACAAAGGTTGATCGTTCCGCGGCTTATATGTGCCGTTATATTGCCAAGAATATGGTTGCGGCAGGGCTTGCTGATAAATTCCTTGTGCAGCTGGCTTATGTTATAGGCTACGCTGAGCCTTTGTCTGTCTACGTAGATACTTATGGCACGGGAAAGTTATCCGATGAGAAATTGGTTAAGCTTATTCGTGAGAATTTTAAACTTACGCCTAGGGGGATAATTGATTCTCTTAAATTGCTGCGTCCGATATATAGGAAAACCGCTTGTTATGGGCATTTTGGCCGTGACGAAGCCGGTTTTAGCTGGGAATTGACGGATAAGGCAGCAACGTTAAAGAAACAGGCAGCAAGGTTATAGAATTGGCCGTAATGTATAAGTTGGATATTAAGAAAAGGAGGTGGTTTGAATGCCATTTTTTGAGCCGTTAGAAAAGATGGATCCTAAGCATGTTGATTTAGAAAGAGCAAGAAAATCCTTAAGAGAAGAACTTGAGGCAGTGGATTATTATCAGGAGCGAATTGACGCAACTGATGATGAATCTCTGAAAAAACTCTTGGCGCATAATATGAATGAAGAAAAAGAACATGCGGCAATGATTATGGAATGGATTAGGAAGAATGACCCCGTGCAAGATAAGATGTTTAAAGAGCACGATTAGGAGGTGATTAGTATGCCAAGAGGAGATGGAACAGGCCCTTTAGGGCAAGGCCCAGGAATGGGAAGAGGCAGGGGTAAAGGCGGAGGAAATCGTCAGGGCGCAGGCCCTGGAGGAAATTGTGTCTGCCCTGCTTGTAAGACAAAGGTTGTACATCAAGCAGGTATGCCGTGTGCTTCAATGAATTGTCCCAAGTGCGGGATAATGATGGTTAGAGAGTAAGGATTAAATTTTGGATAAGGAAGTTCTTGAGAATCATAAAATATACCTAGAAAGAAAAAAGCTTTATCAAAGTTTTGGCTACGATGTAGAAAAGGAAAGAGATTTTATCCTAGAGCAGGCGAAGCCTCTCTATGGGAAAATTCTTGAGGCTGGAACTGGTAAGGGGAATTTTGCGCTCGCTTTGGCTAAGGCAGGGTATTCGTTTGTTACCTTTGATATATCAGTAGAAGA
>Ga0268280_1000554_pt1 | contig 30474 bp, 21 predicted proteins | sample saktaG_9_FD_190139 | JGI IMG/M metagenome (GOLD analysis project Ga0268280, IMG submission 190139) | Saline water microbial communities from Sakinaw Lake, British Columbia, Canada - sak_2011_5_24_40m | ecosystem: Environmental > Aquatic > Non-marine Saline and Alkaline > Saline ...
AAGAAAGTGTTAGTGTTAGTGTTAGTGTTAGCAGGAAAAAGACATTTCCGGATGTAGGGGCGGACCTCTGTGTCCGCCCTTCCTAAATCCCAAATCACAAATTCCAAATTACAAATAAATTCCAATTTCCAAATTCCAATGACCCAAACGAAGAAAGTGTTAGTGTTAGTGTTAGTGTTAGCAGGAAAAAGACATTTCCGGATGTAGGGGCGGACCTCTGTGTCCGCCCTTCCTAAATCCCAAATCACAAGCACCAAATTCCAAATAAATTCCAATTTCCAAATTCCAATGACCCAAACGAAGAAAGTGTTAGTGTTAGCAAAGCCAAGAAAGTGTTAGTGTTAGTGATAGTGTTAGCAGGAAAAAGACATTTCCGGATGTAGGGGCGGACCTCTGTGTCCGCCCTTCCTAAATTCCAAATCACAAATTCCAAATTACAAATAAATTCCAATTTCCAAATCCCAATGACCCAAACGAAGAAAGTGTCAGTGTTAGCAAAGCCAAGAAAGTGTTAGTGTTAGTGTTAGTGTTAGCAGGAAAAAGACATTTCCGGATGTAGGGGCGGACCTCTGTGTCCGCCCTTCCTAAATCCCAAATCACAAATTCCAAATTACAAATAAATTCCAATTCCCAAATCCCAATGACCCAAACGAAGAAAGTGTCAGTGTTAGTGTTAGCAAGAAAAGACGAGGTTCGATGTTCGACGTTCGAGGTTCGAAGTTGAAGATAGAAAAAGTTGAAATGTTGAAACGTTGAAATGTTGAAACGATAAGGCAAGTTTCCGACATTATATTGGCAGCGCTTCCGCTTCAACGCTGCAACACTGCAACGATTCAACAAAAACAATCACAAGCACCAAATTCCAAGTTCCAAATTCCAATGACCCAAACGAAGAAAGTGTTAGTGTTAGTGAAGAAAAGAAATTAGAACGAAGAAAAAATATTAAACGCTCGCGCTATCTGAACAAAGCCAGGTAATCGGTGAGGGCGAACAAGCGGTTCCGCGATTGTCCGGTCACCTCTTTCATGAACCCGAAACGCTGGAAATCGTCGATCATCCTCGCGGCAGCGGCAAACCCGAATTTTAAGTGATCTGCCACCTGCCCGATCGACACGACAGGATGCGAAAAAAGGAAGAGCAGGAACTGTTCCGCCGTTTTTGATTTCCTGCCCAAGGTCATGATCTTGTCCTCATATACCTTGCGGAGCTTGACGATGGCTGCCAGGGTCTCCTTGCCGCTCCTGGCAGAGGCCGTGACCCCGGTCAGGAAGAACTTGATCCACTGGTCCAGATCATTGGAGCTGCGGACCACTTGAAGCGAATCATAGTAGGATCCCTTGTTTCTCTCGAAAAAATCAGACAAGTACAAAGTCGGCTTTTGCAGGAATTTCAGGTCGACCAGATGCAAGGTAATCAATAGCCTGCCGATCCGTCCATTGCCGTCCAGGAAGGGATGGATGGTTTCAAACTGGTAGTGGCTGACGGCGATCTTGATCAGTTCGGGAATGAGCAACTCCCGGTTGTGCCAATATTTCTCAAGGTCGGTCAACAGCTCCGGCAGGTCATCGGGATGCGGCGGGATGAAGAAGGCGTCCTTCAGGCTCGAACCGCCGATCCAATTCTGGCTCCGCCTGACCTCACCGGGAAGCTTGTGCTCTCCCCGCACACCCGCCAGCAGTTTTTTATGGGTTTCCTTCAGCAAGCGCATGGATAAAGGCAACTGATCGAGCTCGCGGATAGCGAAATTCATGGCTTTGATATAATTTTGAACTTCCTGCCAATCATCTTTTTTTTCAGGACTTATCTCGCTTTCCGCAAGGACCACTTCATTGATATCGGTCCGAGTCCCTTCCAGACGACTTGAGGTCGTAGCCTCTTTGGCGACATGCATTTTTATGAAGAATTCCACGTCCGGCACCAGCGTGGAATAGGCATTGAGCTCTCCCAAATATCTCAAGGCCTCCTCAAGCTGCATGACGATCTGTTTGTCTTTCCACTCAAAGCCCTGGTTAATTGCTGACGGTAAAAAGCTCTTGTATTCGTATTGTTGCTTGTAACTTCCAGCAATGAACATGTTTTCCCTCGCTATTCTCCCAATAATACCTATATTTTAATTATCATTTTAATTATATAATGTCAATATAAATTTTAATATTATTATTTCAGGTTACAAATGCACTTAAATAGACATAATAATAGCAGTTGGCCTTGTTTTTACTTACTGGCTCAAATAATAATAGTTTTGCCGGGATATTGGTAACCTCTATCCGGAGCTCAAAAATTCCTTATCGTGTTCTTTTAAGCGCTTGCGATTTCACCCTTCAACTCTTCAACAAGGCAAGGACTTGGTTTACGGTGTACGGTAAGACAAAAATTCCAAATCACAAGCACCAAATTCCAAATAAATCCCAAGCTCCAAATTCCAATGACCCAAACGAAGAAAGTGTTAGTGTTAGCAAAGCCAAGAAAGTGTTAGTGTTAGTGTTAGTGTTAGCAAGAAAAAGACATTTCCGGATGTAGGGGCGGACCTCTGTGTCCGCCCTTCTTAAATTCCAAATCACAAGCACCAAATTCCAAATAAATCCCAAGCTCCAAATTCCAATGTCCAAAACAACAGCGCTTGCATATCTTTTTGATTTTTATTTTGTTTTATCTTAACCGTAAACCGCGCGCCGTGTACCGTAAGCCGATATTGTCATCCCTATAGCCCATCGCCTCTAGCCCCTGGCCTTTTCCTACTAACTACTGTCTACTGTGGCCGCAATTATTTCATTTTCAACTTGATCTCGATCAGTTCCTTTATCGGCTTCAGGTCGGACTTTTTCCTCACTTCGGTGATGACCGAGCGCAGCGAGCACTTGCCCTTGGGGTGCTGGAAAGCGTATTTCAGCTCGGGGTCAAGGCTGCTGGCAGCGATAGCGACTGCGGCCTTGGCCGTGAAATAGAAACAGATCTTGAAGAACCTGTCCCAGGGCGAGACCCAGCAGACGGTCTTGGCCTTGCGTGTCACCTTGCACAGCCAGCTCTTGCCGTCGTTGTAGTAGCGCCACTCGGGGGCGATCAGGGGATAATCGGCCTTCAACAGATCCATAAAGGCATCCCAGGCGGGCTTGGCGCGGCCGAACTGGCGGGCCAGGACCGGGTCTGAGGGAAATTCGTCAGGGTTGTTCAGGATGGGTCGAAGCATGATGGGGTACCTCGAGGGTTATTATACAGGAAAATGGGCAGAAAGGCAAGGGGCGATAGGTTAGAGGCTATGGGCGATGGGTAAGAAAAAAACGAGGTTCGATGTTCGATGTTCGACGTTCGAGGTTGAAGATAAAAAAAGTTGAAATGTTGAAACGTTGAAACGATAAGGCAAGTTTCCGACATTATATTGGCAGCGCTTTCGCTTCAACGCTGCAACACTGCAACGATTCAACAAAAACAATCACAAGCACCAAATTCCAATTTCCAAATTCCAATGACCCAAACTGAGCAAAAAGGCAATTAGGTTATGGGTGATAAGAAAGAACTTGGTTTACGGTAGACGGTAGACGGAAGACTAAAATTCCAAATCACAAATTCCAAATTACAAATAAATTCCAATTTCCAAATCCCAATGACCCAAACGAAGAAAGTGTTAGTGTTAGTGTTAGTGTTAGTGTTAGTGTTAGCAAGAAAAGACGAGGTTCGATGTTCGACGTTCGAAGTTCGAAGTTGAAGATAGAAAAAGTTGAAATGTCGAAACGTTGAAATGTTGAAACGATAAGGCAATTCTTCGACATTATATTGGAAGCGCTTTCGCTTCAACGCTGCAACACTGCAACGATTCAACAAAAGTAATCACAAGCAGCAAATCCCAAACAAAGAAAGTGTTAGTGTTAGTGATAGTGTTAGCTAAGAAGGAAGAAAGATGAGGTTTACGGTGGACGGTTGACGGTAAGACTAAAATTCCAAATCACAAGCAGCAAATTACAAATAAATCCCAAGTTCCAAACTCCAATGACCAAATAACCCGAAAAGGGTACAGGGGACAGGGTACAGGGGACAGGGAAGAAAACAGAAGTCAGAGAACAGAGGCCAGAAAAGCAAAAATTTCGAACTATTGCTATTTATTCAACTCTTCAACCCTTTAACCCTTCAACCCGTTAACTTCTTTTTTCCACCGTCTACCGTCAACCGTAAACCGTACACCAAGTTCTTCCCTATCACCTATAGCCCCTCGCCTTTGTCTTTTTCTTACCCTGTACCCTGTCCCCTGTCCCCTGTCCCCTGTTTCTTTCAATTCCTGGCTTTGAGCCCCAGGGCAAGCGCCGGCAGGCCGCGGAAATCGCCCAGCGCCGTAAAGGGGATGCCGGGAGACTGCAATACGCGGTAGATGGGGAAGATGTCGTTTTTTTCGACGGCAAGTTTGAAGGCCTGGTAACGGATCAGTCCCAGGTCGGACTGCGGTTCGAGCAGCAGCGGCACCAGGTTGGCGGCCGGCTGGGCCAGCGGCACATAACAATCGCCGCGCTGGACCGGCACCTGCAAAGTGCGGAAGCTGACCGTGATCCGCTGCGGCGGCACATAATCATCCGTGCCCTGGACCACGTCGTCCACCTGGCAGGCTTCGACCGCCAGCACGCCGCCGCGGTCGAAACCGTAGACCTTGACGCCAAGCTTTTGCAGCAGGGAGATCACATCGCGCCGGGCGCCGGGAACCACGTAGCCGAGCGGCCGCACACAGCTGACCAGCGACTCGAGCCTGGGGAACCAGTTCTTGATCTCGGTCTCCACTACACGCGGCTTGCGGCCGGGACGCATCACGTCGGCGCGGATCAGGGATTCGCCGGCCTTGATGTCACGGTTGGCGTAGCCGATCACGGCGGCGTCCTCCTTGGCATAATTCTTGCGTTTCAGGACCGGCTGCTGCGGGTCGCGGGCGTAGATGGTGCGCAGGTGCACCCGGTCGCCGGCAGCGACGCTGCCGGCCCTGGCAACCAGGTCGGCGCGGCACTGGGCGCTGATGGCCTTGATCGAAGCGGCGTTGGCGTAGATCGTCTTGAGAAAGGCGGCCAGCCCCGCGAACTGCCAGCGGCTGCGGTCGCGGTACTGCTCGATGCTGCCGTCGCCCGAGATCTCCTGGATGAAGGAGAAGGTGTTGAAGATGCCGAAACTGTTGCGGCCGTCGTTGACGTCGGTGGTGCTGAAGCGGAATATCTCCTCGCCGGGGTCGGCCAGGCCTTCGGGCACGGCGCCGCTGGAGGGCAGGTCATCCATGGTGCTCTGGATCAGGTATTCGCAGGCCGGCGTGTCGCCGGCGGCCTGGAAGGCGGCGGGCAGGATCACCCGGCGCGAGAATTCGCCGATGCGCGCATCAATGTTCATATTGGTGACCGTGCCCAGGTTGATCTTGAAGTAGGCGTCGCCCTTCTCGTGCATGTCGAAGGTCACTTCGGGATGGAGGGCGGCGAAGACGCGGTGCAGGGCCTCGACCCCGGGGGTCTCGAGCTTGCTGTGGTCACGGTTCATGTCCAGCCCCTGCTCGTTCACCCGCACGTTATTCTCGTTGCCGTAGGGGTTGAGCTGGGGGAAAATGACCAGGTCGAGGCGCTCCAGCAGGAAATCGAGCTTCTTTTCAAGGATCTGCACCAGCAGCTGCTGCACGGCGTCGACTCCCGACTGCTCGTTGCCGTGCTGCGCCGCCTGCAGCTGCACCAGGAGCTTCTCCCCTTTCTTTTGCGGGTCGCTGACCAGGCAGCACAGGATGTCCCGCCCCAGGCGGTCCTCTGAGGCGTTCTCCAAGGTTTTGCCGACCGCGTAGACCTTGATGCGGCCGTCCAGGGCCTGCAGCCGGCCCAGGAATTCGACCATGTCGTCGTAGCCGGTGTAGGCGGCATACTGCCGCGCTGCGGCCGACGTGAGCAGCCCGGCGGCCGCGGCCCGGGCAAACAGACTGCCCAATAGGATAATGAGGCAAAACCCGATCGTTTTTTTCATGACTGGCTCCTTTTAAGACTTGGGAATTTTAAAATTCATGGTGCGCATTCAATATAGCAAAATCAGGGAAAAATGCAACAGATCAGGTGATAAGTTAGAGGCTATGGGCGAGGGGCGAGGGGCGATAGGTGATAAGAAAGAACTTGGTTTACGGTAGACGGTAAGACTGAAATTCCAAATCACAAGCACCAAATTACAAATAAATTCCAAATTCCAAATTCCAATAACCAAAACTAAGAAAGTGTTAGTGTTAGTGTTAGTGTTAGCAAGAAAAGACGAGGTTCGATGTTCGACGTTCGAGGTTCGAAGTTGAAGATAGAAAAAGTTGAAATGTTGAAACGTTGAAATGTTGAAACGATAAGGCAATTCTTCGACATTATATTGGAAGCGCTTTCGCTTCAACGCTGCAACACTGCAACGATTCAACAAAAATAATCACAAGCAGCAAATCCCAAACAAAGAAAGTGTTAGTGTTAGTGATAGTGTTAGCTAAGAAGGAAGAAAGATGAGGTTTACGGTGGACGGTGGACGGTTAGACTAAAATTCCAAATCACAAGCACCAAATTACAAATAAATCCCAAATTCCAAATTCCAATGACCAAATAACCCGAAAAGGGTACAGGGTACAGGGGACAGGGTACAGGGGACAGGGAAGAAAACAGAAGTCAGAGAACAGAGACCAGAAAAGCAAAAATTTCGAACTATTGCTATTTATTCAACTCTTCAACCCTTTAACCCGTTAACCCGTTAACTTCTTTTTTCCACCGTCTGCCGTACGCCGTACGCCGAGTTCTTTCCTATTACCAATCACGCAGCACACTGTGGTAATATAGCCTCTTATGAATAAAACCACCGATCTGCACATCCATACGATTGTCTCCGACGGCAACGCCACCCCCCTGGAAATGTTGGCTGCCGCTCACGAAGCGGGCCTGGGCACCATCTCCTTCTGCGACCACGACGCCCTTGGCGCTTACCGCCATTTCGGCGATGTCTTTGCCCGGGCCGAAGAGCTGGGCATCGAGCTGATCGCCGGCATCGAACTGGACAGCGACTTCCAGGGACGTGAGATACACCTGCTGGGCTACGGTTTCGACCTGGATGACGCTGCGCTGAACAGGCATCTGGACCTGACCCAGGGACTCAGGAAAGAGAAAGTGCAGCTCCAGCTGGCGATCATCAACCGCTTTTTTGGGCGCACGGTCATCGATCCCGCCAAAGTACTGATCCCGCACCGCGATACCATGATGAAGCCGCACCTGGTCCATGCCATGCTGGAGCAGGGCTTGTTCTCCGAGTACCGCGCCGCAGCCCATTGGCTGGGGCAGATCGCCCAGGTGCCGGTCGTTGTCCCCAAATTGCCTTTGGCCGCTGCCATTTCCCTGCTGGGCGCGGCCGGCGGTGAGGCCGTCCTGGCCCACCCCGGCTTCCTGGTCCGCGAAATGGGCATAGCCCTTGAATCTCTCCTTGATGAATTTGTCCCTTTGGGCCTCTCCGGCCTGGAAGTGGATTATCCTTATATTGGCACCAGCACTGCTTTCCCCGATGCCGCCGCCGAGCAGGCCATGATCGAAGAGTTGCGCTCTGTCGCCCAAAGTTTCAAGTTGAAGGAGACTCGAGGGTCTGACGCCCATTCTGTGAAGGCGCTGAAAAAAATCGCTACTTGCAGTAAGGTAGATGGGTAAATGGGTAGATGAGTAGATGGATAGACGGGTAGAGGGGTAGATGGGTAGATGGGCCAGTAGTACGGAAACGATCTCCTCAAACTCACCCCCGACCCCCTCTCTTATGAAAAGAGGGGGCAAGTCATGAATCCATTAACAAATTGTTCGCATTCTCATCGACGTCAGAAAGCGAGCCTGCTTTTTTTGCTCTTGCTCGACTTGGCCCTGGCCCCGGCGCGGCTATCGGGGCAGGGCAGTTGCCTGGTCCACCTGACCGGGCCGAGCCTGTCCAGGCACTTCAGCCCTTATTATGATCGCTTCAACGACTTTCATCTGGGACTGGGAATCGAGGCCTATTTTAAGAATAACCACCTGCTGCTCGGCGGCAATTGCCATTTCATGTTCAATGACAGCAACAACCGGACCTCCTACTGGATCGGCGTCGCCCCCGGCTATTTCGTCGGCGCCCAGAAGAAATTGTGGGGTTCGCTGGCGGCCGTGGTCGGCGGCCTGAAGAAGCACGAATACAATAACGGCCGGTTTTCTCTTTTCGCCCTGCCGTACCTGTCCATCGGCTTCAACAGGATCGGACTGAACGTCGGTTATATCCCGAAAATCAGCAGTGTCACCTGTCCGATCCTGCTCGCGCAATTGAAAGTCCTGCTCTATCCGTTCCAGGGGTTGTAGGCTAGACGATATCGGCGTACGGCGTACGGTTTACGGTTAAGATAAGACAAAATAAAAATCAAAAAGATATGCAAGCGCTGTTGTTTTGGTCATTGGAATTTGGAACTTAGAATTTATTTGTAATTTGGTGCTTGTGATTTGGAATTTTAGTCTTAACGTCTACCGTCCACCGTAAACCTCATCTTTCTTCCTTCTTAGCTAACACTATCACTAACACTAACACTTTCTTTGTTTGGGATTTGCTGCTTGTGATTACTTTTGTTGAATCGTTGCAGTGTTGCAGCGTTGAAGCGAAAGCGCTTCCAATATAATGTCAAAGAATTGCCTTATCGTTTCAACATTTCAACGTTTCAACATTTCAACTTTTTCTATCTTAACCCTCAAATCTTATCTTTTTCTTCCTTCTTCGCTAACACTAACACTAACACTAACACTGATCTCACTGGAATTTCAGTCTTACCGTCAGCCGTAAACCGTCTACCGATTTCGCCTGCGCCACCTAATCCTTGTCATGGATAATGGTCACGGTGCGCTTGCTGTCCAGCTTGCGGCCGCCCAGCGCTTCGAAGAATTTTCTGAAGCGTTCGTGGACGGCGGCGGGCTGCTTCCTGCCGTTGATCAGCAGGGCGGCGGCCGAGAGCTTGATCTCGTAGCCGTCGGCCTCGTTGACCAGGCCGGCGGCGACCAGTTCGGCCATGAATTTCTTGAATTTCATCTCCTCGTCCCGCAGGCGTTCCTGTTCCGCCTTCAGGCGTTCCTCCTTTTCGTTCAGCAGGCGCTCATGTTCCTGCAGGCCTTTCTTTTCCGCGACCGCCTGCATCTGTTTCTCCTTTACGAGCCTTTCGGCCTCGTAGGCCTGTTGCTCATGTTCCCGCATGGCTTTCATGGCTTCCGATTTGGCGCGCAACTCCTGCGAAAACTTCTGGACTTCCTTCTCCTTCAATTCGCGCTCGGCCCCGCTCAACGCCTTCAGTTGTTCCTCGTACTTGATCAGCTTTTCTTCCTGCAGAGACTGCTCCAGTCTCAGTTGGCGATCGTACTCTACCAGGGCTTGTTCCTGTTCCTGCTTCAGCTTGCGCTCGTTCCCGGCCAAGGCCAGTTGCCGATCAAGCTCGGCGCGCTCCTGAGTAAACATTTGGAGCTCTTTCTCTTTCAACTCGCGCTCGGCCGCGCTCATTGTGCGCAGCTCCTGCTCCTGCTTGAGCAGTTCTGTTTCGCGCTCTGCTCTCAGCATCTCGACATCATTACGCCGGCGCTGGAGCAGGAAATCGCCGCCACCGTTTTCCAAATGCAGCAGCGCCCATGACTCCTTGCCATCCGTGCCTTTGCTCGACACCCCTAAGCCGGATCCCATCGGAATGTACCAGCCGTAGGTGCCGGCCTCGAGCTCAACCTCTTCGTTGAAGGTGATCAACTTGCCTTGCTTCGCTCCCGGCGCCAGGGTCATATACCAGACCACGCTGCCGTCGTCGCCGTCCACGAGCCAAGTGCTCGGGAGCCTTCCCCATTTGGTCGGGACAAAGCCTTCCAGCCTTACCGTGCCCGCGGTCTCTATCACGAAAGAGACCAGGACAAAGCGGCCCGCCGCCTGGGATTTCGCGGCAGCGGCCGGCTTGGGCTTGACCTCTGTGGCAGAGGCAGCGGGCGCGGCGGCCCCAGCCAGCTTCAGCATGCCAAACAAGCAGAACACCAGCAACAGGGCGCTGACGAAGCCCTCGCGGAAATCGTGGACCAGTCGCGGTTTTCCCAGCAGGCGGGCAATGCGCCGCAGCAGTTTATGGGCGCGCCCGGCGGCGGCCAGTGCCGGCTGGGGATAGCCCGTGCCCACGGCCTGCAGGCGGGCCAGGGCCAGGGCGTAATGCCGCGCGTCGCCGCAAAGCTCAACCGCGAAATCGTCGCAGCAGTGCTCCCTTTCCTGGCGCACCGCGGCCGAGATCCAGCGCAGGCCCGGATGGAAAAAGAAAAGGATGTCGACCAGGTGCTGCATGACGTTGACCAAGTAGTCGCGACGCAGGATATGGGCCAGCTCGTGGGCCAGCAGCGCTTCCACCTCGTCGGCGGGCAGGCCGGCCACCAGGCCGGCGGGCAGGAGCAGCACCGGCTTGAGGTGGCCGATGACCACCGGGGTCTTCAGGCGCAGCGATTCCAGCAGGCGCAGCGGCCGGCGCAGCCCGGCCCTGGCGGCCAGCTCCTGCAGCTTCTCAGGCCAGGGCTCGGGCAGGGGCCGGTTCTGCCAATATTTCAAACGTTGGATGTAAAGCAAGCTGCCGCTGAAACGCAGGGTCAAAAACAAAACGCCCAGCAGCCAGAGGCTGACAAACAATGGCAGGTGGCGGCCAAAATAGTCGCCGAAGAAGGCGACGATACGCTGCGAACGCGATTCTTCCCCTGTCGCGGCTGCGGGGACAACAAGGGCGGCCGGCTGCGTTGAAGCGCTTGCGGTCGCTGCCTGGTGGACCTGGGCGGCGGAGCCGGCCGGGCCGCTCCCGGAATAGTGGTTCCAGAAGGTCAGCCCCGACATGAGCAGCACCAGGGCCAGGGTGGCCAGGCCCAGCCCGTAGCGAACGCGGGCGCTGTAGCGGCGGAAAAAATACAGGACAGCGGCGAAACCCAGGGCGGCCAACGCCCCCTGCCAGAGGGCGTGGAACAATGTCCAGCCCAGGGCCTCGATGATCCTATGCGGAAGCAATATGGCGGCGATATTCATTTTGTACCTCCTTCCAGGCGATCGAGCAGCTCGCGAATGCGGGAAATTTCTTCGGGCGAAGCTTTGTGCGCGCCCAGGGCCTGCATGACCAGCTTCAGCGCCGAGCCGCCAAAGGCCTGTTCGAGCAGCCTGTCGAGCAGCAGTTTTTGGACCTGCTTTTCCGGGGCGGCGGCCGCGTACAGGTGGCTGCGCTGACGTTCGTCCCTTTTCAATAAGCCCTTCTCGGCCATGATCTGCATGATCTTCAGGGTGGTGGTATAGCCGACTTTCTTTTCCCCGTTCAATTTGTCGTTGATGGCACGCACGGTGCTGGGGCCGTCCTGCCAGATGACATTCAGGATCTCCAGCTCGGCCGCGGTCGGCCGCGCCTGTGTTTTGCCGTTCATTTCAGCCTCCTTTCTGTACGAGCCGTGTCGTACTACGAAATTTGTCGTAATAAATATAACGTGGGTTTCCAATTTTGTCAACACTTCGTACGATTTTTTTCGTATTTTATTACGGGAGGGAGGGGAGCGGGAAGAGAGAAGTCCGTAGACAGCAGTTAGTAGGTAGTAGGAAGAGGCAAGGGGCTAGAGGCGATGGGTCATATGCATGACGAAATCGGCGTACGGCATACGGCGCACGGTGTACGGTTAAGATAAAACAAATATAAAATCGCAAAAGATATGCAAGTGCTGTTGTTTTGGTTATTGGAATTTGGAAAGGGCGAACGCCCCCCGAGGGGACGGACAAATCATATCCGCCAAGGTCGGCGGATGATTTGTGCGGCAAGGTTCGCCCCTACATATGGAAATGTCTTTTTCCTGCTAACACTATCACTAACACTAACACTTTCTTCCTTCTTCGCTAACACTAACACTGAGCTGCAACGATCTTCCTGAAATTCTCCGGGTCTGTATCGCCCTCGGTATTGATCAATAATACGCGCGAGCCGGGCCCCAGGGGCAGCCTGGCGCGGACCTTGGCCAATTTTTTGCTGGTGGTCAAAGCCAGCAGGGCGGCCAGGCCGGAAGAGCCCGATTCACCGGAGATAAGGCGCGGATCCTTGCCCAGGGGCTGGTAGTAGCGGCGCATGGCCTTCTCCGCCCACTTGTCGCCGACCGCCAGGAAAAAGGGGACGGCGTCGCGAATCATGGGCCAGGCCAGGGGCGAGGGCACGCCGCAGTTCAGGCCGGCCATGATCGAGGTCTGCCTGCCCCTGGTGGGCAGGGGCTTGCCTTTTCCGAAACGCACCGATTCCAGGAAGCAATCCGAGGAGAGCGGCTCGACACAGATCAGGACCGGCCGTTCAGCCCCGTATTTCCTGGCATAATAAAAAGCGCCGGCCGCGGCCAGCCCCCCTACCCCGGCCGGCAGGATGATGGCGTCGACTCCGGCCGTTTGCCGCTGGTGCAGGAGACCCTCCAGTTCGGCGAAGATCGAGGTGTAGCCGAGCAGGATCCAGCCGGGGATCTCGCGATAGCCGGGGTAAGCGGTGTCAGAGATCGCCTGCCAGTCGTTGGCCGCGGCATCGGCGGCGCAGCGCCTGACACAGTCATCGAAGCTGCCGCCGACCAGCTCCACCTCGGCCCCTTCGCCGCGGATGCTCTCCACGCGGACCGGCATCGAATCGGCGGGCATGTAGATCACCGCCTTCTGCCCGAGCTTTTTCGCGGTCCAGGCCACGGCGCGGCCGTGGTTGCCGTCGGTGGCTGCGCAAAAGGTGAAGGAGCCCAGTTCGGCCAGGGCCGCGGCATCCTGGAAGCTTTCCGGGGTGAAGGGCGCCTGGAACCGTCTGTGCCACTTTTTTTTCAAAAAACGGTACATGGCGTAGGAAGCGCCCAGCGCCTTGAAAGCCTTGATGCCGAAACGCGGCGCTTCGTCCTTGACCAGCACGGCAGCCAGGCCCAGGTGGGCGGCCAGCGCCGGCAGTTCGCGCAAGGGGGTCGGTTCGTAGCCGGGCAGGGAACGGTGGAAAGCGAGCATGTCGGAATCATTTAAAAAAGCGTATTCGGCGCCGCTCCATTCGGGCCGGGCCTGGCACATGTCATTGAAGGCGTATTCACACATGGCTTTCGTCTCCTTGCTCACGCCGAAGCCATCCTTTTCCAGAATTTGGCCGCCAGCTGGCGCGATTTTTCACACAGGAGTTCTTCGTTAATGCCGACAAGTTTTTTGCCGCGCAGCAGTACCTTGCCGGCGCAGATCACCGTGTCCGCCTCGGCGTCGACCATGCCGAAAAGTAGATGGCCCAGGAAGTTGCCCGCCAGCAATGGCGTCGGCGCAACGTAATCCAGGATGACCATATCGGCCGGCGCGCCCACTGCCAGTTTGCCGAGTTTTTTGCCGAAAATTTTCGCCACGATGGCGGCGTTGTTATCCAGCAGCATGGCCGGTGCTTCGCAAAAAGCCAGCCGCGGGTCGCGGCGGTTGTGGCGCTGCAGCAGGTAGGCGCAGCGCATCTGGGCCAGCATGTCCGACGACATGCCGTCGGTCCCCAGCCCGACCCTGATGCCCTTTTTCATCATGCCTAGAACATCGGCGCAGCCCACGGCATTGTTCATGTTGCTTTCGGGGTTATGGACAACATTGCTGGCGCTGTCGCGGATAATGTTCATTTCCTTTTCGTCGATGTGCACGCAATGCACCAGCAGGGTTTTGGGGCCCAGGGCGGCGAATTTTTTCAGGCGCGCCACCACGCGCATGCCGTGTTTTTTAAGCGAGTCCTTTTCATCGGCCAGGTCTTCGGCGCAATGGATGTGCAGGCCGGTTTTGTATTTTTCAGCCACGGCGACCGCTCGCGCCAGCGTTTCGTCGTTCACCGTGAAAGAAGCGTGCAAACCGACCATGGCGCTGACAAGCCGGCTGGGCCGCTGCTGCAGTTTAGCGAGGAACCTTTCGTTTTCGGCGACTCCTTCCCGGCCCTTTTTGTGGCGGTCGGAAGCGCCAAGGCAAAGGGCGGCGCGGATGCCGATCTGTTCGACCGCCTGCTGGATGACATCGAGCACGCCGCTTTGCAGGCCCTGGGATTCATGGTGGTCGATGATGGTCGTGGTCCCGTTCCTGACGCAGGCGATCAGCGGGATCAGGGCGGAATAATAAATGTCCTCGGCGCTCAGGGTGTGGTCAAGCTTCCACCAGAGCTTTTCCAGGATCTCGTAGAAATTTTTGGCCGGGGTCCCGGGAATGGCCATGCCGCGGGCGAAGGTCGAGTACAGGTGGTGGTGGCTGTTGATGAAACCGGGCATGATGACCCGCTTTTTGGCGTCGATGACCATGGGCCGGACCTTGGCGCCCCGGGCTTTGAAAAACCTGGCCCTGACTTCGTCGCCCCGGCCGATATCCTCGATGATGCCGTCGGCGTATAAAACCCCGCCGTCAGCGATGAGCCTGGACGGCGTGATCACCGTCCCGTTTTCAACAAGGGTGAACATGATTGCCTCCGTGTTTGTCCTTGTCAATCTTCCTTGAGAAGGGCTTTCTCTTCCGCGGTCCTGACGCGCATGGACAAAGCGCCCGAGAAGCATTTCTGAACGCAAATGCTGCAGCCGATGCACTTGGCAGCGTCGGTGACGGGATGTTTTTTTTCATCCAGGGCGATGGCCTGGTAGGGGCAGCGCGCGCAATTGCCGCAGCTGAGGCACAGTTCTTCATCGCAACTGGAGATCTTTTTCAGGGCCGAGAGCGACATGAAGTCGGTAACCGGGAACGGCAGGGCGATGCCGATGAGTTCCGCCATGGATTTTATGCCCCTTTCATGCATCAGCGAGCTGGTGCCGTTGACCAGGTCGCTGAAAACCCCGTAGCCGTGCTTCATGACCAGGGTGCAGAACTGGACGCTGCGGGCACCCAGGGCCAGGAAATGGGCCGCCGCCCGGTAATCCATGGGACCGCCGTTCCCCGACACGGTCACGCCCAGGTTGGCCACCGCGGCCAGGGTGAGGTTGCTGATCGGCGTGATTCCGTCACCGCTCATGCCGACGATGATGCCCTCCTCCCACTCGGGTTTCGCTCCCGGCCGGAAAGCAAGGGTCGGGAACGTATTGGCCAGGGTTATGCCGGCCTGCTTTTCGGGATGGCGCAGCAGGACTTTCTTGATGGCGTTGACAATGACCGCGATCGAGGTCACCGCCCCGGTCAGCTTGAACAGCTTGGGGACGTGGGGGCTGCCGCCGACCAGGATCCATTCCACGATCTTGGCCGTCAGCGCCGCGTTCTGGGAAACAATGTCGCCTTCGCTGCCGTCACCGCCCTGCGGGCAGGAGAGGCTGTACTCGATGCCCATGACCCCGGTGTTCTCGAGCTTGCGCGTATTGTTCTGCCAGCCGGCCCTGTCTCTTTCATCGTTGCCGCTCACGGGTCCGCCGGTCGAAGCCATGGTCAGGCGGTCGGGAAAGAGCTTGACCAGGCGGTCGATCTCGGCGCAGACGCGGTCGAGGCTGTGGCCGGAAACATTGTCGCAATTGCCGTAGGTGAGGTCGTTGAAGGCGTGCATGTATTCGCCGGGGATATGGATGGGAATATTGTCGAAAGCGGTCTTCATGATGCCGCCCGACCAGCCAGCCTCGTAAGCCATTTTCATCTGCTCGAAACCGTCGGACGGCGGCGCCGCCGAGAGCAGGAAGGGGGTCAATATTTTACGGCCGAAGAAATCGCTTTCCAGCGGCACGGGCCTGGCGACGTAGCCGTGAAGCTCGACGCTGCTTTTGACCCGGTTGGCGATTGCCGGTTTTGCGGCCCGGCGCAGCCAGGCGTCGATCTCCAGGGCCGCGTTCTTGCCGGCGGCCACGGCTTCCACAACGCTGGTGGGCCCGTTGACGCAGTCACCGGCGTAAAAAACCGCGGCCTGGTCCGACTTGCTCAGTTTGGCCCGGGCGCCGATGGCAATGATCACGGCCGTGATGTCTTTTCTGGTCTGCCGCGTGCCCGCTACTTCTTTTATATCATTGAGATTAAACTTGATTCCCGGCGGCATCGTGACTTTCATGGTTTCCAGTCCGGTCATCCGGCCGTTTTTTTTGATGATGGCCGTGACCTTGGTGCGGCCCGAGATCTCGATGCCGTTCTCCAGGAGCTCGTTCATCTCCTTGGGGGTCAGGGGCATTTCGCCGATGCTCTCCAGGGCGAGCAGCTCCAGCGCGGCCGCCCCGTTCTCGCGGGCGACCATGGCGCAGTCGGCGGCCACGGCGCCGCCGCCGATTACCGCCACCCGGCCCCTGAGCTTGTATTTTTTGGGATTTTTCAAATAAGCCATGGCCGGGACGGCCAGCTCCTCATTTTTCAAACCAAGGCGGATGGGCTCGGTCAGCCCAACCGCGACCAAGACGGCGTCGTAGCCTTTTTTGAGCAGCGTTTCGGGGCTGCGGACAACGGACCTGAGGTGGATGTCTATGGCGCCCAGTGAAACGGCGAATTCCAGGTCCTGGGCAAGCATCTCCTTGTCCAGCCGGAACCCGGGGATCCAGTTGCAGGTTCCGCCGGCAATCTTTTCCTTCTCAAAGATGTCTACCTTGCAGCCCTTTTGGGCCAGGACGGCCGCAGCGCCCAGGCCAGCGGGGCCGGAACCCACCACGGCGACTTTTTTGCCGTTGGGCCGCGGCCGGGTGAAGGCGGCAATGCCGCCCAGCTCGCGCGCTTTTTTTATAATTGTCGCCTGGACGGCGGGAATGTTGACCGCCGAATCGAATTTCTTGTGCACGCAGGCCGCCATGCAGAACTTGTCGGGACAAACCAGTCCGCACACGCCGCCCAGCGGGTTATTCTTCATGATCTGTGCCGCAGATCTTTTGAGATCGGAAGCGGAGAACACTCGGGCTGCCATGATGAAATCGGCGGCCGAACAATCGGCCGGGCATTTGTCCATGCAGGGTTTTTCCTCGCAGTATTCGCACTTGGCGAATTCGTTCTTCAACTGGGCGTCGGTCAAGAACAAGCCCTCTTTTGCCTGGGTATTTTTTTTCATTTTTTACTTTTCATCCCCATTAAACTGGATTTTTTTTTGAACCTATTTCAGGAAAACAATGGCCTCATTATATGTGCTTGCCATATAAAAGTCAAAATTTCTTGCTGGAGCGTGATCAAGGACAAAAACGAAAGATTTTCATTTCACTGCCGCCTTTCTCCCTTTTTTGTATAGAGTTTCTTAAGTTCGTCCATGGTCGGTTCGATGATGCTGGGCGTGCCGGCGACCCTGGCTGCCGAGGCAACATCCTTAAGTCCATTGCCGGTGATGATCGCGACGCAGACATCATCGGCCTTGAGTTTTCCCTGCCTGGCCAATGCTTCAACCCCGGCGTAGGCGGTGACCCCGGCCGGTTCACCAAAGACACCGCAGCCGCGAGCCACGGTCTTGATCGCTTCGAGAATTTCCTTATCGTCGACTTTAACCGCCGCACCGCCCGATTCGCTGATGGCGCGAACGGCCATCGCTCCGTCACGGGGGAGATCAACCGAAATGGAATCGGCAATTGTGGTGGCACTGATCGGGATCAACTTGCCGCCGCGGGCAACGGCGTCGGCGATGGCGGAACTCTGCACCGACTGGACCCCGGCGAGTTTCGGCAGGCGGTCAATGAGCCCGACCGCCTTGAGGTCGCGGAAACCTTTCCAGATGCCGCTAATGATGTTGCCGTCGCCGACGGCAACGAAGACCCAGTCGGGAACCTGCCAAGCAAGCTGTTCGCAGATTTCAAACGAGCACGACTTTTTCCCTTCGCGAGTGAACGGATTGAAGCCGGTATTGCGATTGTACCATCCGAACTCGGCTGTCGCCTGCAGACAAAGATCGAATGCCTGGTCGTAATTCCCCTTGACCATAATGATCTCGGCTCCGAAGGTCATGATCTGGGCGATCTTGGCGGCAGGGGCGGACTGCGGAACGAAAATGATGGTGCGCAAGCCTATGGCGCCGCTGAGGCAGGCAAGAGAAGAAGCGGCATTTCCCGTGGATGCTCCGCAGATTAATTTCGCTTTATCCTCGAGGGCGCGAACCAGCGCCACGCTCGAAGCGCGGTCCTTGAACGAAGCGCTCGGATTCCGGCCGTCGTCTTTGATGTAGAGATTGTTCAAACCGATTTGACCACCCAGCCGGGAAGCGCGATACAGAGGAGTCCATCCGATCTGCTGCGGCGGAATCAGCTTGAGTGATGCCAGCGGGTAGAACGGAGCGTACCGCCAGAGCGAGCAATCGCGATTGCGCGCGAGTTTCTTGCGGTTGATTTTCTTTTTGATGAGTTCGTAATCATAGATGACTTCGCTATTGCCCTGACAGGCAGTGCAGGTATAGCGGGTTTCCTTGAGAGTATGCTCCTTGCCGCAGACCGTGCATTTCAATCCCAAAACATGCTTGAGTCCCATTATGTCCTCGACGATGTCCGCTGTTTACTTTTTTGGCCAGATGATCCTGCCGCCCTGCATTTTCACTCCGCAGATGGTCATGGCCATCAGCGCCTTTTGCACGTGCAACCGGCATTCCGCTATATCCATGATAATCGAGCGCGGTCCGCGATTCACTTCCGGCGTTACCTCGTGCTCCTCATCGACCGGCATCGGATGGATGAACTTGGCATTGGGTCCCGCGATCGTCATCTTGCGCTCGTCGCAGATCCAGTCCTTGAACTTGCGGTCGCTGGCGCGGGCGATTTCGGCGTCTTTGCCGATCTGGTAGAAGTCGGGCCCGAACCAATTACGGGAATAGACGTAGTCGCTGCCTTCGTAGCCGGCAAGCGGGTCGTTGATCATCTCAAATTTCGTCCCCGCCCGCTTGCAGTTTTCCCTGACCGCGTCGAGGACCCTGGTATCCGGCAGTTCATACCCTTTAGGAAACGCCAGGCGTATGTTCATCCCCAGCCGGGAGTTGATGAGCAGCGACTCGTGCACCGAACAGTAGGAACGGGCGAGTTTGCCCGACGCCCATGTCTGCAGCAGCGTCTTGCCCCTGGTGCTTTCACCCTGCGGCACGTTCAGCCGCATACCCATGTTGTCGGCCAGTCCCTGGCAGGGATGGTAAATATCGTCGGCCATGTTGAGAACCGGGATGTCGGCAAACTTGGCGTATTCGCGAAGCAGCCAGTTGCCGTCACCGTATTTGTCCACGGAGTTTTCGAGTATGCGAATCCCCATCCCGGTGCTGTAGCGGGCGATGACCTTGGCCGCGTCATGAATGCTTTCGCCGGCGCTATCCTTCTTGCCGCTGACGCTCTTGAGGCGCATGGCCTTGGGTTCCAGAAACTGGGCGTGGCCGCCCAGCTCGGTGGCCGCTGCCTCGAAACTTTGGCGGGTGCGCAGCGACGGATTGTAGAACAACATCGTGAAAGTCTGCCGCAGCATCAGCTTGGCGTGCCGCTCGCTGTAGCGGTTTTTTTTCATTTCAAGGGCGAGAGCAAGAATGGCCTCGAGTTCAGCCACTGAAAATTCCTGCGTGGTAATGACATCGCGGCCCCGCAAATCGATTAACTGAGCTTTTGTCGTTTTCTTTTTGTCAGCCATAACGCTTTCTCCTTGAAAATGGTTTGCGCCGCCCCCGCATCGTCAGGGCCGTCATCGCCTTCTTGACGTGGACGCGGTTCTCTGCTTTGTCGTTGACGATCGTCCAGCAATTTTTCCGCCGCGACAGCATCACCATGCCGAGGTTTTCCAAGGCAGCGAGTGATGCGGACATTCTGCGAAGAATTTAAAAAAATGTCAATACCTGCTGGCGAACAAGGCTTGATGCCTATCCGGCCCGGTTCAAATTTTCCCTGAATAACCTGTCAATGATCGCCACGGGATCCCTGAAGCAGCAGATGATGATCATGGCCGCGATTACGAAAGCCTTGTAGCGCGCTTCCTTGTATGTCTCGACCCGGTACTTTTCAAAGACCTTCAAGGTCACTTCACCTTCCAGGCAGTTCAAACCCTGCACGTCAGCAGGGAGACAGTGAAGATAAAGGGCGTTGCCGTCGCGGGTCGTTTTCATCAATTCCTCGTCGCAAAGCCAGTCCTTATGCCTGGCGTTTTGATCGAGACATTCTTTTTCCAGCTCACGCAGGCCTTTTTGGTCATTGTTGTACATCAGGTCCGTTCTTTTCTGCATTACCCAGTAAGGAGCCCAGCTTTTAGGATAAACGGCATCGGCGTTCTTGAATGCCGCCTTCATATCATGACTGATCGCGAATGAACCCCCTGATTCCTTGGAGAACTTTTTGGCCGTTTCCACAACTTCCGGTACCAGATCATACTTTTCCGGATAGGCCAGGACAATATCCATGCCGAACCTGCTTAAAAGAGAAATGATGCCCTGGGGCACCGACAGCGGTTTGCCGTAGCTCGGCGAATAGGCCCAGCTCATGACCAGTTTTTTGTGTTTCAATTCATTCAGGCCGCCAAAATAATTTTTCAGGTGCACCAGGTCCGAGAGCGTCTGGGTGGGATGATCCAGATCGCACTGCAAATTAATCACGGCCGGCCTGCGACCCAAAACCCCTTCGGCAAAACCGCCGTCCAGAGCCTGGGCAACTTCTTTCATGAAATTGTGCCCTCGGCCCAAAAACATATCATCCCTGATGCCGATCACTTCGCTCAGGAATGAAATCATATTCGCGGTTTCCCTGATGGTTTCGCCATGCGCTATCTGGGATTTTTCCTCGTCCATTTCCTGCATCGTTAATCCCAAAAGGTCGCAGGCGGAGGCGTAAGCCAACCTGGTTCTTGTCGATTTATCACGGAAAAACGACACGGCCAGCCCGGTGCGAAAAACTCTCAACCCGACGTTATCATTATGAAGTTCCCACAAAATTTCAGCCAGAGTCATGACCGCCTGAATGTCATCAGCGCTTTTTTCCCAAGAAAGCAGAAAATCCTTTCTGAAGCCGTCGAAATTCAAGCGGAATAAATCATCGATTTTTGTCTTTACCATGAGATCAGATTTAGCCATTTTTTTTATCTCCTTTCACATAATTGCATAAACCTATCTACGCAACCCGCATTTATTGTGTCGGCCCGGAAGAGATTTGCCTTGAAAACAATATGCTGCCCAAGCGGATCATTTCAGCAAATCTCCATATTTATCATAAAGGGCCAACAGGCATTTTTGATGGGTCAGCGGCGCCCACAGGTCGAGTTTCATTGTGGGATTAAACTCGCGCATGGCCATGAGAATGGCAAAATAGGAGCCGATGCCGTACATCAGCGGCGGCTCACCGACCGCCTTGGAACCCAACAGTGCCAGCGCATCAGGTTCGCTGTCGAGCGGCACTACTTCAACATTTTTTGGCGCGAAATAGATATCGGGAATTTTATAGCTTGCCAGCCTGTCATAGATATGCTTTCCTTTTTGGTCAACAAGCAGTTCTTCAATGGTCATCAGGCCTATGCCCTGCATCAGGGCGCCTTCGACCTGGCCGATATCAATATCGAGATTGATGCTGGAGCCGAAATCATGGACCATTTTGACCAGATCGATTTCGTAAGTTCCGCGCAGGCAATCGACGGTCACCGCGGTCACTGCCGTTCCGTAAACATGGTAGGCAAAGGGATGGCCTTTTTCGCTGGCCTTGTCGAAATGAATGACCGGGGTGGCATAATGGGCGTGTTCCGAGAGTGAGATCCTGGCTTCATCGGTCAGAAAAACAAGCCTTTCCCATGTCAGATCGGTCTTGCTGCCATTGTGAAAAATAATTTCATCTTTGATCTCGATCTCATCGGGGTCCCGGCCCTTTAATTCCTGGAGAGCAACACCTTTCAGCCTGGCGCGCAATGCCTCGCAGGCCATGATCGTGGCCTTGCCGTTCAAATCGGCGCCGGTGCTGGCGGCTGTGGGTGAGGGGTTGGCAATCCTGGTGGTGTTTGTACTATGGATGGTAAATCGCTGCGCAGAGATCGAGAGCGTCCTGGCCGCGACCTGGAGAATTTTGGTGTTTACTCCCTGGCCCATTTCCACCACGCCCGTGGTGATGCTGACCGAGCCATCGGTATTGATGTGCACGAGCGCGCGTCCCTGATTGAGACTGGTTTTGGTAAATGAGATGCCAAAACAGAGCGGGAATAAAGCAAAACCCTTTTTGCAATGAATGTTTTGTTTGTTGAAGGCCGCGATTTCCTTTTTGAGTTTTTCGACCGCGAATTTTTTATAAGCGCTGTCCCAGCACTTGCCGGCGTTGCAATTCCTGGCGATTTGCTCATAAGGAAAGCGGTCTCCCTCCCGCAAAAGATTTTTCCTTTGTATCTCCAGCGGCGCGACGTTCAGGGTCGCCGCGGCCTTCATGATCGCAGCTTCAAAAGCAAACATCGCCTGCGGCGCGCCAAAACCCCTCATGGCGGTGTTGGGGGGAAGATTGGTTCTGCATGAGTGGCAGGTGATTTTGGCGTTGGGGACATGGTAACTGCCCGTGCCGTGAAACAGGGTTCGCTCCATCACCGCCGGCGAGACATCTGCCGCAGCGCCGGCATTTTGAAAGGCTTCCACCTGGTAACAGAGGATTTGCAGATCCCGGTTCAGGCCCAATTTGAAATCAAAAGAGTAGGGGTGCCGTTTGCCGGTCATGGTAAAGTCATCGATCCGACCCAGAATCAGTTTCAAAGGTTTTCTGAGAGTATAAGCGGCCAGGGCCGCCATGGCCCCCCAGGGTGTCGCCTGATCTTCCTTGCCGCCGAAGCCGCCGCCGATGCGGTTGACGTCAACCTCGATCTTGTGCATGGGAATTCCCAGGACCCTGGAAACGCCTTTTTGCACATATTTTGTCGCTTGCGTGGAGGAATGAATTTTGATGGCGCCTGCCTCCAACATATAGGCATACGCGCCCTGAGTTTCAAGATAGATATGCTCCTGGCCGCCCATCTCGGCCTGGCCCGCGATTACGTGAGCGCATTTTTCCCACATGGCATCCGTATCGCCGCTGCGGAATGTCCGGCTCGGGCAGATGAATTTTTTTTCAGCGTGGGCCTCCCGGGCGGTTAAAATGGGGTGGAGTTCCTGGATGTCGATCTTAATTTTTGCCAGCGCTTTTCTGGCCAGCGCTTCGGTTTTGGCGCAGACCATGGCAATCGGCATGCCGACATAATGGACCTCTTTGTCGGCGAAGAGTTCTTCGTCCTGGATGATGCTGCCGATCTGATTTTCGCCGGGAATATCCTTGGCCGAAATCACGGCCTCTACACCCGCCATTTTCAGCGCTTCTGAAAAATCGATCTTACGCAATTTTCCGTGCGCGCAGGGAGAACCCAGAACAACTCCGAACAGCGTGTCTTCCCTGACCGGGATATCGTTGACATAGACCGATTCCCCCCTGACGTGGGAACGGGAGTCTATATTTTTCATTTTAGCGCCTCCAGAGAAATTGTTCCCGGCGAAAAATTCATAAGGTGGATGAAAAGTTGCTGCCTGACCAGGGAGCGCTTGTACTCGGCACGGCTGCGCGGGGTGATCTCACCCTGGGCGATGCGATTGGCCTCTTGAAATGTTTGATTATTGATTTTTTTGCCTAGCAAATATGCGGACGTCTTTTCCAGATACCTGATGGTAGGTCCCAGGGCACCGACAGCGAACGAAGCCTTGGTGATGACGCCGTCAGCCAGGACGATCCTCATTGCTGAATTGGCGGTGGCCATGTCCAAATGACCGCGCTTGCTTATCTTTTCGTAGCTGAAATGGGTATTTTCATCAGGCAGATCAAAATAGATCCACTCGATGAATTCCTCGGGCTCTTTATTCACTTTTTTGTAGCCGATCAGGAAATCCTTCAATTTTATTTCCCTGGTTTCACCTTTGTGGCGCAGGACAAGGGTGGAATCAAAGGCCATCAGGATGACGCAAACATCTCCGATCGGTGAGCTGTTGGCGATGTTGCCGCCGACGGTGGCCATGTTTCTTATGGGCGTGGAGGCCATCAACTTGAGATAGCCCTCCAGCTTGGGAATGTATTTGTGGAGTTCCAGGGATTCTTTCAGATCTTTGATCGTTGTAGTCGATCCGATATAGCACTTACCGTCCGTAAATTTGATCCGGCTGTAGGCGCTTGCTCCATAAACAAGATTCAAATTGCCGGATTCAATGGCGCCTTCAGGATTTTGCAGCAAAATATCGGTCCCGCCGGCGATAATATATCCGGACTCCTGGACGGCAACCGGCTTTGACGGCGTGATTTTTTTTAATATTCCGGGAATATCCATGAAATAATCCGGCAGGAAATTATTCTTTACCAGCCAGGCCATTGCTTCGACCCCCGGCATGGGCTGCAATTTGCTTACAACGGCCGCGGCGGCTTTTTCCAGGGATTTGTATCCGGTGCAACGGCAGATATTCCCCGAAATGGCTTCAATGGCGTTCTCAAGATTTTTTTCCTTGTCAGCGTTCAGGCAAAAACCGTAAAAGGACATGACAAAACCCGGAGTGCAGAAGCCGCACTGCGTTCCATTGTTGTCGAGAATGGCAGTTTGAACCGGCGTGAGTTCAGGGCAATTGATTCCTTCAATGGTGACGATGTGCTTGTGGTTGGCATTGCCCAGCGGCATGAGGCAGGAATTCATTGTCTGGTATTTCAGCTCACCATCCTTGATTTCTCCAACCAGGATCGTGCAGGCTCCGCAGTCGCCTTCGCGGCAGCCTATTTTTGTGCCGTAAAGATGCAATTCGTTGCGAATGAAATCAACCAGCGAACTGCCGGAGGGCGTGCTGGTTTTCACTTCTTTGTTGTTGACGATGAAATTAAGCATGGATACACCTCGGAAGCGCTTTTTTTATTTCAGTCCCGGGCAGCACTTATTCACCCTGCCCCAGGCGCAGGGCGTAGAGGGCGTAAAAAGCAGAGGCGCGCACCAGGTCGTCGACAGGTATCTTTTCGTTCGGCGCGTGGGCCATGACCTCGTCCCCGGGGCCGAAACCGATGGTGGGGATGCCGTAAATGCCGTTGATGGTCACGGCGTTGGTGGAAAAAGTCCACTTGTCGACGCGCGGCTCCTGTGCGAACAGGGAGCGGAAAACCGCTGTGGCCCGGGTGACGGCCGGGTGGTCCGCGGCCACGGTCCAGGTCGGGTAATATTTTTCCATGCCGTATTCCAGGCCGGTATATGATTTTTCGCGGTAATGCAGCACTTCCGGGACGGCCGCCATATCCTTGACCAGCTCGCTGATCTCGGCCAGGGCCGATTCCTTGCTCTCGCCGCCGGTCAGGCGCCGGTCCAGGTGGATGCGGGCAAAATCGGCAACCGCGCACAGCGAGGGGCTGGCGGAGACGAATTCGCTGACCGTGACCGAGCCCTGGCCCAGGAAATCGTCCTGCTTCAGGCGTTCATTCAGTTTTTCGACTTCCAGGCAGGCGCGCGCCCCCATGTAGATGGCATTCCTGCCGCGCTCGGGTGCCGAGCCGTGGGCGGAGAGCCCCTTGAAACCGACGCGGATCTCCAGGCGGCCGCGCTGGCCGCGGTAGATGCCCAAAGCCGTGGGTTCAGTGATGATCACCAGCTCGGGTCTGATCTTTTCTTCCTCAATGATGTATTTCCAGCACAGTCCGTCGCAGTCCTCCTCCATGACCGTGCCGCTGAACAGGACCGTCCAGTCGTTTTTCAAGCCCAGTTCGGCCAGGATCCTGCCGGCCGTGACCATGGCCGCCGCCCCGCCCTTCTGGTCCACGGCGCCGCGGCCGTGCACGTAACCGCCGGCGATCCTGCCGGAAAATGGCGGCTCGCTCCAGTTCTCGAGGTTGCCCTGGTCCACGGTGTCGATGTGGGCATCGACTGCCAGCAGGCGCTTGCCTTTACCGACCCGGCCCAGGACGTTGCCCAGGCCGTCGCTGCGCACCTCATCGAAGCGGGCCTCCTGCATCTGTTTTTTCAGCTCGGCGGCAACTTCTCCCTCCCGGGCGGTCAGTGACTTGATCTTGACCAGGCGCGAGAGGTTCCCGGCCGTGTAGTCCCGGTATTGTTCGGCCAGTTGCAAAACTTGTCCGGCGAGTTTATCCATGAATTCTCCTTAATGTGCTTCGAGCCGGTCCAGGATTTTTTCGCCGACCAGCGGCAGCCCTGGCGCCTGCCGTCCAGGAGCTTTCCCTGTCCATTCCTTATGGCGCGGCTGCCGAGGCTAGAATCCTGTGGCGGTGAGCAGCACCGACAATCCCCAGCAGGCCAGGGTGAAGGCGGCGGCCAGAGGTACCAGCAGGTTTTTTCGCGAAAGCCACAGGGGAAAAAAACGCTTTTCCAGACGACGCCCCAGGGCGTAGCCCAGCGGGAACAGCACGGCCGCCAGCAGGGCGGCGGGAAGGACGCGGGTCAGCAGGTAGGCTGCGGGGCCAGCGGCGTAGTTGAAGGAGAGCAGATGGCGGCAGGGGGCGACGAAACGGCCGAGAACGAAAAATGCGGCGCCCGAGCCCAGGGCCGAGCCGAAAGCCGCGGCACTGCGCTGAGGCCAGCCTTTGCCGACCTGCTTGCGGAACAAGGCCACGCCGGCGTAGAGAAAGGTGCCGTGAAGCAGGATGGCCAGGAGCGAATTGGCCTGGCAGAGCAGGGGCAGGCCCAGCAGCGGCACGGCCAGCCATTTGCTGAATATGGCCAGCGCCGTGATGCCGGGGATTACCCGCGGCTGCTTGAACACGGCCAGCCCCAGGGCTAGCACGGCGAAGCCGACGCCGGTGACAATGGCGCTGCGCAAGGGCAGGCCGGCTTTTTTAATAAAACCGCCCAGGGCGATCTCGACCACGGCCAGGATCGCCCCCAGCACGACGATATTCAAAACATAAAATTTCCAGGACAAAGATTCGTTATTGCCTGTCATTCAGCACCTCATAAGGTCATTGAGAACCTAGGCTAATTTTAATGAACCAAAGTTGAATTGTCAACGATAAGTGTTAGTGTTAGTGTTAGGAAGAAGATAAACGAAAAATAAAGAATTCGTACCATTGCGGTTACTAACACTATCACCTCTCTTTCCGGGGACCTTAAGGGTAACACTGATCTCGGTTTTTTTCTTGCTAACACTAACACTAACACTAACACTGAATATCGTTTATAATCAAATCATGAAAAGCTATCGCAAGGAACTATGGTTCCAGACACCGGGCCGCCGGGCCTTCCTCAACATCAGCGGCGACGTGGAGCAGGCCCTGACGGAAAGCGGCATCCAGGAAGGGCTGGCGCTGGTAAACGCCATGCACATCACCGCCTCGGTTTTCATTAATGACGACGAGTCCGGGCTGCACCAGGACTACGAAAAGTGGCTGGAGAAACTGGCCCCGCACGAGCCGGTATCGGCCTACCGCCACAACCTCAGCGGCGAGGACAACGGCGACGCCCACCTCAAGCGCCAGGTCATGGGCCGCGAAGTGGTGGTGGCTGTCAGCAAAGGCCGCCTCGACTTCGGGCCCTGGGAGCAGATCTTCTACGGCGAATTCGACGGCCGCAGGAAGAAACGGGTGCTGGTCAAGATCATTGGTGAATAGGGAAAGGCCAGGGGCTAGAGGCGAGGGGCTAGGGGAATGACAATATCGGCTTACGGTGTGAGGTGAGAGGTGTGAGGAGTGAGGTGTGAGGGGAAAGACAAAGGCGAGAGGAGAGAGGCGATAGGCTAGGGGCTAGACGATATCGGCGTACGGTACACGGTGTACGGTAGACGGTGGAAAAAAGAAGTTAACGGGTTAAAGGGTTGAAGAGTTGAATAAATAGCAATAGTTCGAAATTTTTGCTTTTCTGGCCTCTGTTCTCTGACTTCTGTTTTCTTCCCTGTCCCCTGTCCCCTGTACCCTTTTCGGGTTATTTGGTCATTGGAATTTGGAACTTGGAATTTATTTGGAATTTGGTGCTTGTGATTATTTTTGTTGAATCGTTGCAGTGTTGCAGCGTTGAAGCGAAAGCGCTTCCAATATAATGTCGGAGAATTGCCTTATCGTTTCAACATTTCAACGTTTCAACATTTCAACTTTTTCTATCTTAACCCTCAAATCTTATCTTTTTCTTACCGTCCACCGTCAACCGTATGCCGTACACCAAGGGCGGCCATCCGCCAGGCGAAATGCCGGCGGAGCCCGCCCCTACTTAATTTCCAGACGTTGCCCGTAGCACCTGCGGCAGACCGATACGTACTTGTCGTTGCCGCCGATCTCGATCTGCGGCCCCTCGCCCACCGGCTGGCCGTCCTTGTACTTGAGGAGCATGGTCGCTTTCTTGGTGCAGTACCAGCACACGGCCTTTACTTCCTCCACCTTGTCGGCGAAGAGCAGCAGCGCTTCGCTGCCGCTGAAGAAGTGGTTGCGGTAGTCATTCTTCAGTCCGTAAACGATGACCGGGATGTGCAGCTGGTCCACGATGCGGGTCAGGGTGACCACCTGTTCGCGGGTCAGGAACTGGCCCTCGTCGACCAGCACGCAGTCGGGCTTGGCCTCACTGACCAAGGTCATCATGTCGATGCCGCTGCTGATGATCTGCGCATCACGCTGGAAGCCCATGCGCGAAGTGATCTTGCCGCGGCCGAAGCGGTCGTCAATGGCCGGAGTGAACAGCAGGGCGTGCTTGTTCTGTTCCTCGTAATTGTGGGCGATCTTCAATATCTCGGTCGATTTGCCGGCGTTCATGGTCGAATAACGAAAATAGAGTTGGGCCATGTTTCAATCTCCTGCGATCTTCAGGGCCGGGGCTGGTCGGTTATTTTTTCCCAAAAAGCCCGCCGCACATCCCGGTAGACGTTCAGATCGACGCCGCTCTGCAGGTAGCGGATCAGGGCCTCGGCCGTGGTGGACTGCAGCGAACGGCCGGGGTCATGATGGGCGAAATCGTAAGCGCTGGTCACGTAACTGGAAATTCCGACCTTGAACTGCCGGTTTTCGTCCAGCGGCGCGCCGTCGGCAGCGCTCAGGCTGATCTCCTTGATCTGGCGGGCGGCGTCGGTACGCACAACGTAGGAGATGCCCGAGACCTGCAGATCGATATTGCCGCCTTTCTCGAATGAATTTTTGATCAGGCCGCGGATCTCGGCCGGAGTCATGGCGATCTCAACTACCTGGTTGCCGAAGGGGTCGAGGGTGTAGATATCCTTGATGGTGATCTGCTGCGGCAGGCGGTTGAGGCGGATGCCGCCGCCGTTCTGGAAAGCGATGTCCAGGCCGTGCACATGGCACATGGCATCGGTCATCAGGCTGCCCAGCGCCTCCTTGCCGGCAATCGCCAGCGGGGCGGTGACAATGATCTTGGCAAAGGCCGGGTTGCGGTTGAAGCGGGCGATCATATCCTTGACCTCGGCGTCCTCGGCCATGGGGCCGTTCAGCTCGATCAGTCCGCCTTTTTTCTCGACCACCCTGCCGCCGCGGACCAGCAATTCCACCCGTCCCAAAAACTTATTGTCGCTGCCGGCCTGGGCGACCAGAACGCCGTTGACCGTTTCCGCGGGATCGACCCGAGTGTGCGAGTGGGCGCCAATGATCAGGTCGAGTTCGGGCATCTGCCGGGCCAGGCGCAGGTCGTCCTCGTAGCCGAGGTGGGTCAGGCCGATCAGGACGTGGTTCCCGGCCCGCAGCATTTTGTATTCCCGGGCTTTAGCCAGCGGTTCACTGAAAACCAGCCCTTTGACCTTGTCAGGGTGGGTGGAGGGCAGGCCGTTGCCGGCTTCGATCTGGATCAGTCCGAAAACGGCGATGCGGATGCCGCTTCCGGTTTTCAGCACCACGCTGGGACGCAGCAGCGGCAGAAGGTCCCCGGCCTGGATGTTGGCGCAGACAAAGGGAAAGCGGGCCCGGGCCGCGAACTTCTTCAGGTTCTCCAGACCGAAATCGAACTCGTGGTTGCCGGGGCAGAGCAGGTCGAGGCCCAGGCGGTTGAGCAGCTCGAGCATCGGTTCGCCGGGCGGGACGTACTGGTCGATGACCGGGTTGCCGGTGAAGTTGTCGCCGGCGCAGAAGTAAAAGACCTCAACGCCACTTTTCCTCTCGGCAGCAATGATAGCGGCCACCTTGGCGTAATTATCGATCTTGCCGTGGACGTCGTTGGAGTGGAAGATGACAATGCGGGTGTCGGCCGGCGCTGGGGGCAGCGAGGCGCATGATGACAAGCCAAAGACGGCCAATAGCAGCAAAGGCAGCAAGCGGGTTCCGATCATGGTACGCATGGTGTTTTTCATGGTTGAGGTTTCGCCAGTTCGATGCTTTTGATGAAAAATTCCTCGCCGCCGCTCAGTTCGCCGTCCAAAGCGACCTGGTGGCCGTGGCGGTCGAAGACCGCTTTCCGGTCATTTTTCACCAACCTCCACTCAGCGCGCGAATACTTGCGCAGCACGTCCTTGACGCAGGCACCGGAAAAAATCTCGATTGTCTGATCGTTCATTTTTATCTGCATGACCTTGTACTCCTTTGCTGAAAAACAATTTTAGAGAACTATGATCCCAATGTCAAGAATTCGCATTGCCTCATCCAAAATCTACTTGAAGAGGGTATCGTTGACTCATATAATAATCTACCCGAAACAAAACGCTTATGCAAGGACAGGTTTAATGCGATTGATGGCATAAACGGTTCTCCCTTT
>Ga0268280_1000555_pt1 | contig 30425 bp, 27 predicted proteins | sample saktaG_9_FD_190139 | JGI IMG/M metagenome (GOLD analysis project Ga0268280, IMG submission 190139) | Saline water microbial communities from Sakinaw Lake, British Columbia, Canada - sak_2011_5_24_40m | ecosystem: Environmental > Aquatic > Non-marine Saline and Alkaline > Saline ...
CAGCACCGCTCAAGGATCTGTATTTTTTAGCGCCGATCGAGACATACTCTAGATCTCTCGATACGACTGTCGACCCGTCTGCACATTTTCGCGAAAAAAGATTCCAATCGTTGGCAGCAGCATCCTCCGTCCTTTGACATATAAAAAAACCTCCGCTATTCAGTTCTTGCGCAATTACTATCGGCGCAATCTCTCTTGCTATCGCGATAAAACGCTTCATAGTTGATCTCTGTTTATATTAATAATATATCTTACTGACTCCTTACAATGACAATATACTATCTTTTATTTTGTTGTCAATAGCAATTGACATTTATTTTTATTTACCCTGTTACTGCAAATTCCATGCCAGACCTGAAAAGCCGCGCCAGGACTCACTATGCGGGCAAAAATTTTTTTTTATCTTTTTTTTGGTAACTTAAAAAAAAGAACGAAAAAGATCAAAAAAGGAGACACTATGGAGGCAATCGCAATAAAATTGACGCCGGCTCAGTACGCCGAAAAAGCGAGGGAGGGGCTGACAAGAAAGAAAGAAGAAAGGCAAGAATTATTTTTGGCGGGGTATGATGTAGCGATACCTCTTATCGATAATCTTAAAGAGTCCGGCGTAAGATATAGCGCTTTTTATGCTTGGCTTGAGGATTTAAATTTTAAAGTAAGGTACGATCAAAAACGAAAAGAATCGTTAGAACTTGCGATACAAAGAGTCGAGGACGTAGCTTTTAGAGCTGCTACGGGCGAAGTATACATCACGACGCGATACTACAAAACGATCACTGATGAAGTCACAGGAGAGGTGGTCGAGACGCCATCCGGTAAAGCTGTATACCAGCAGCCTCCGAGCTTCAAGCATGCGGAAATGATGCTGAAAGCTCATGCCTCTGATATCTACGGGCGCAACGATCAAGGTGCAAGCGGTGCGATAACGTTCAATCTGAACATAACCGGCGGCGCGGATCAAGCGTTAGAGATCAAGGCTATAGACATCACTGATATGCAGCAGCACGAGAGTAATGCGCTAAATAGAGGTATATCGCCGGATAATCATATAGAGTAACACTTTACGGCCATTAACAGTGTTTACTTTACATAATGTATATTATACAACAAACCAGCAGTGGCGCGGCTCTTCGGGTGCGCTGTTTTATTGTGTGGATGGCTATCCATTATATCCACTGCTTATCCAGTCTCATGGATAGCGCGTATCTGGCACACCATCCTCATCGATCCCGTCCAGCAGCTCGCGCGTGGGTAATGGTGTCATCAGCACCTGAGCAATGAGCGCAGGGGATTGATCAGTTTGCATGGTGTGGCGTAGGGGAGGGGAGGGGGTACCCGCCAGCCAAGCACCCACCCACCCTGAAGTATCTATATCCCACCACCAGACAAATTCAAAAATCCCAGATACGTATTTCATTACATTACCATAACTAACCTATCATTCAGCATAAGAGTGTCCGGTTACAGTACACCCAAAAAGTTACACTTCGTTACACTATCAGCAAAAGTAGTGTAACCGTTATATTATATAGCGTTACAGTTAAAGTTACACTACTTTTAATAATTAATAATAATTAAACAATAAGGGGTATATGTATACTATATGTATTAATGTATTACGTATATAGAATAGTCTTAAAGTTATAAAAAGTAGTGTAACAGTGTAACCGAAACCGCTAAAGTGTTGTTAGCGTGGTGTTTACGGCGGTTACACTACTTTTGAAAGTGTAACATTTTTTGAAAGAGTGTAACCGGTGATTGTGTGTTTGGAAGTTACGGTATAATTTTGTAGACTAAGGTAGTTGAAGCTGTAGCAGGCTTAAAGGTAAACGGAAATAAACACAGAATTATGATAGCTCCATTGTGCAGCAGGGTTTTTTACCGACATCCCCGTTGGTTCGTTTCGCCCAATTGCTACCTGCATGGTGGAGCTATCACTATTTTTGGTAATTGGTTTGGTCGGGACTTAAATGAAGGTTAATAGCATGGGGAACACTGTATCAATCTATAAGACGTGTTATCAGACGCGCCCGGTTGAGAGTTTAGAGTTTATTGATGTGCTTGATAGGCTGCGTTGCGGGTATTGGCAGGATGCCTACTTGCAGTACAAGAATGGAAAAATAAAGAAAACGGATGTTCCGTGTTTTACAACTGCGGGAATGTTTGGTGAAGAGAGGAAGATCAAGGGACTGCTTGAGCATAGCGGGTTTATATGTATTGATATAGACGGGAAGAATAATACAGGCGTGGACTTGCTTGGAATGAAGGATACGCTATACGGGGATAGGTATTCGTATGCTGGCCATTTGTCAATTTCTGGAAGCGGAATTGCGCTGTATGTGCGGATCAATGGGGAGAAGCATTTTGAGAGCTTTTTGGGACTTGAGAAGTATTACGCGGATGAGTACGGGATAATTATTGACCCGTCAGGAAAGGATGTGACGCGGTTGCGGTACGTTGTGTATGATCCTGACCTGCACTTGAATGAGAAATCGAAGAAGTTTACGGACATAGCGAAAAAGGCAGAAGTAGAGTTTGTCAGGAAGGAGTTTGTGTTTGGCGGACGAGCGGATATGGAGTATATCCTTGAGCAGATTGAGAGTAAGGGATTGGACTTGACTGGATCGTACCATGAGGGAGTGAAGATTGCTTTTGCATTGAACAAAGAGTTTGGTGATGATGGGGAACGATACTTCCAGAGGATATGCCAGTTCAGGAAAGGGTATAACCCTGAAAAGACGGCGTTGAAGTACACTCAGTGCCGAGGATCGGAAGCGGTGACGATAGCTTCTTTTTTATGGATAGCGAAGAATGCGGGACTGATGATTAACGCCCCGATGACGAAATCGGTTGTCAAGGCAGCAAGGTACGCAAAGAAGTCGATAGCTGATGGGACGTTTACGTCTGAAAGTGCCAGGCAGTCAGCGATGAAGGGAGCTGTTGAGATGGTTGGCATGGATGCGAAGGACGCGGAAAAGGTTGTTGATGCGGTATTTTCAGGAAAGGATGATGCGGTTTCCGGAGAATCGAAGGATGAGGTGTATGAGTTTTTGACAAAAGACATTGCCGCGCTTGGGTTGCAGTACAATTTGATTGAGGACTGTGTTGAATGTGATGGGGATCCGTTGGCGGATCGGTTTGTTGATAAGTTTACCGTGAAGAGTAGGACAAGGTACGGGTCGAAGAATATCATGAAGTCGCACATAGAGGAACTGATAAGTTCTTCAGCGAAAGATTTTAATCCGATTGAAGATTTTATTGCAAAGAATAAAAGTAAGAGACCAAAAGGATGTATTGATGCGGTTATTGACTCCATAAAAGGAGATGTATTTGGATTGACTGAGACTGAGGCCGTGCAGTTCAGGAGGTACTATATACGGAAATGGTTGATTGGTGCAGTAAGCGGATGGGTTGATAAATATTCATTGTTGACCCTTATTTTAGTTGGCGAGCAGATGATAAATAAGACTAATTGGTTCCGGTTTTTGCTCCCCGAATCGCTTCGTAGGTACTACGCTGAGAGCAAAATGGATGGAACGCCGGATCACTTGGTTCTGATGACGACCAAAGCGATCATAATGGACGATGAGTTTTCAGGAAAGAGCCGTAAAGAGTCAGCTTTACTGAAAGAGTTGTCTTCAAAACAGGAAATCACGCTTAGGAAACCTTACGCGAGAAGGGCTCAAACTCACAAAAGGATTGCAGCTTTGTGTGGGACTACAAATGATGATACGATTCTTAATGATTTGACTGGAAACCGAAGGATCATTCCTATAAATGTAACAGGAATTGATTTTGCCGCGTTCAATGCTGTTGATAAGGATGATTTATGGATTGAAGTATACCATGAGTTGATGGAAGGAGGTGATTCATGGATGATGACGAAGGAAGATGTATTGGTTCTTGATAACGCTTCGGAACGGTTCAAGGAACCATGCTCAGAAGAGGAGTTGTTACTGAAATATTTTGCTCCGGCCGTACAGGAAAACGCTTTCCCGAATTGGATGACGAACACGGAAATACTTGTTGGGATTGAAAGCAAGTTGAATGGAGGATCGATCCGGTTGACGAAAAACAAGCTTGGATCAGCACTGAAGTTGCATGGATACGCTCAGGTTATTAAGAAGTTTGACGGAATAACTAAGAGAGTGTATGATATACAGTGGAAAAATGAAAGCGTTTTGTCAACTCAACCAACTCCATTCTAATGTTTGAGCTAAGAGAATATCAGAAAAAACATATTCATGCGTTGCGGATGCTTTTTGCTCAAGGAAAGAAGCGAATTGTGTACCAACAGCCGACCGGCGGAGGAAAAACGGCGGTATTCAGCGAAATCACGCGTCTTGCTGCACAAAAAGGAAATAAAGTTTTGATCGTTACTGATCGGAAAGAGCTTCACAAGCAGGGAAGTGATGCTTTGGTGCGGATAGGTGTTATCAGCCGTGAACTTACGGCAAAAACAAAGAAGATTCCTGATGCGTCAGTGTGTGTCTCAATGATTGAGACATTAAAAAGAAGGCTGAAACGACCTGATTATATTGAGTTTGTCCGGGGGTTTGACCTAATTGTTGTTGATGAAATCCATAAATGCGCTTTCAATAACTTGTTTGATGCGTTGGATCCCGTTCAACTTGTGCTTGGAGTATCGGCAACTCCATTAAGGACGGGCAAGATGCGAGAATTGAAAATTGACTTTGACGCTATATACCGAGGTTCAACTATTAAAGAACTGATTGATGAAAAGTTTCTTGCTCCAGCAACTCATTTTGGTGTGATTGTTGACCTTTCTTCTGTTAGAATAACAGCTGGAGAATACAATGAAGGCGACCAGGGAAAAGTGTATGGAGATTCAAAACTGTTTGATGGAGTGATTGAGAATTGGGAAAAAAGGGCGAAAGGAAGGAAAACTCTTTTGTTTGCAGCGACCGTTCAGAACAGTAAGGACATGTGCTTGAAATTGAGAAACGCAGGAATAACTGCTGAACATGTTGATGGAGAAACGCCTGATTTGGAACGTGAAAGGATATTCAAAGAGTTTGAAAGTGGGAAGTATGATGTGCTTTGCAATTGCGGTATAGCGACAACGGGGTATGACTGCCCTTCGGTATCTTGCATTGTGTTGTACCGAAAGACCAAATCGCTTCCGCTTTACTTGCAGATGATCGGGCGAGGAAGTCGAAATTGTGCAGGAAAGAAAGATTTTATTGTTCTTGATTTTGGGCAAAATTGGGAAGAGCATGGGTTTTATGACGATGAACGGGAATGGGGGCTGTCAAATCCTAAAAAAAGGAAAAAGACCGATACGTATGCGGTAAAAAGTTGTCCGGAGTGTGAGAGACTGCTTCACGCTTCAGCAAGAGTTTGTGCATATTGCGGGTATGAGTATAAGAAATCAGAAGAAGAAGTTGAGGAAGAGCGGATAGTAGTCATGCTTCAAGAATTGTCGAACTCCGCCTTCCGAAACTTTGTTGCGTCCGCATCTTTGAAAGAGCTTGAGACAATACGGAAAATCAAAGGGTATAAAATTGGCTGGGTTATTCATCAACTTCGGACGGTTAAAGAATTGGTTGAGTTTGAAAAAAAGATGAAATACAAAAAAGGATTTGCTTTGAGAAAAGCAAACGAAATGTTTGGTAAAAGGTTGACCTGGGGAGAGTGTTATGGGTGATATATCAGAAGGCCGACTGCAAGAAGACTGTTTTCTTTGGAGTTGGAACGAGTTACCTGAAACGCGAGGGCTAATATGTTATAACCTGAGCAACAGTAAAAATAAAATTGATGGGAACCTAAATAAAGCAAAGGGACTGCAAAAAGGGCGGAGTGATTTAGTTTTTTATTGGAACAAAAAAGCACTGATGATTGAGCTGAAAGAAGACATTGGCGGAGTGCAAAGCAAGGATCAATCAAAGTGGCAAGCAATTGTTGAGGCTCAAGGGTTTGAGTATGTAATATGCCGGACGCTTGAAGATTTTAAAAACACAATAATCGGAGCGATGAAATGAGAATTAATTTGAACCTGTTTAAGAACAGTCGAAAAGAAAAAGAAACGCATCCGGATTATAGGGGTGACGGCAAAGACGACCTACCTTTCTGATAATGCAAACTATTGATTCTTGGCTAAATGGAGTAAATCTCCAATGGGATAAAAAATGGAGAGTAAGTTTTGCATTAGTTGAAATTCATTTCCAGTGTATTGTTCCTGAGATTAATGCAATTGCAATTGTTAGCGGGTTTCGGTGTTTAAATTAAATCTTAATGTCCGATAAACAGAACGTTGTTGACTTAAACATCAAGTACGTGCCTGCGCTGGCAAGTACGATATTCCATCCGCAAGAGAAATCACTTGTTCGGTTGCTGTCAAAAGGGCGTAGGCTTGGGTTCACAAGAACGTCAAAAAGTTTTTTGACGCAGAAAATGCTGGACGCTCGGCTTGAAAAACGCAAGCTGCAAATACTATGGGTTGATACGCTGAACCGGAACATAGAGGCTTATGTGCAGCGGTACTTTATGCCAATACTCAAGCAGTTGCCGCAAAGTATATGGGCATGGCAGAAGCAAGACAAGGTTTTGCACCTGTTCGATTCGTACATCGATTACCGGTCGGCAGAAAGCCCGGAGGCTATTGAAGGGTTTGGATACGATATTGTGATTCTCAACGAGGCAGGTATCATTCTTGAGGATCAATACCTTTGGGAAAACGCTATCCTGCCTACGACGGTTGATAACCCTGAGTGTCTGGTGATTATTGGCGGGACTCCAAAAAACGTCAATTTATTCAAGAACCTGCACGACAAAGGAAAAGAAGGTGGGCTTGAAGGGTGGAAGTCCTGGACGCTTTCGACCTACTACAACCTCAACACGTTGCCTTTTCCTAACGGGTTCCTGACTGCAAAGGGCATTCAGCGGCTTGTTGATGCGTATGGAGGCAATGAAGCTCTTATTCGGCAAGAGATATTTGGAGAGTTTGTTGATGGAACGGAAAACTACCTTATCCCGTTCACGAAGATAACGGACGCTATCAATCGGGTAAGCGTAGATGAAAGGGTAGAAAAGATATGGAGCCTTGACATTGGAGCGCACGGGGCAGACCCGTCAGTGTTGACAAAAAGCACGGGGTGGGATAGTTCAGAGCAAGTGCAGGTGTGGATTAAAGACGGTGACGAACTTGCTGAGTGGGTGTTTAAACAGTGGGAGGAAGAATGGAGTAAGCCTGACGCGGTTATTGTCGAGTACAACCCTGTAGGATGGACGATATTTTCTCTGTTGCAGAAAAAAGGAATTACGGGTTTGGTGAAGGGGGACACTGGAAGCAGGAATGTCCGGAACAAGAAGATGTTCAACAAACGGGCGGAAATGTACCAGGACTTGGCGGACAATATTCATCGTATGAGAATACCGAATGATTCTTTGCTGCGTGAAGAGTTGTCAAAGATTCAGTTTGAGGACAGAGAAGGAGTCCGCCGGCTTCCTCCAAAAGAAAAAATGAAATCCTTGCTTGGGAGAAGTACAGATAGAGCTGATTCATTAGCACTGCGATTTTACAATTGGAAAGGATTACTTGATTTCCGAAATAATTCTTTATATTTTGATGACTATGACGATTACGAAGAAACAGATAGCGGGATTCTCATTCACAAACGGTTCAGTTTTTAACTGATGGCAATATCCTCCGAAGCGGAAAGATACGAGCTTGAGAAGCTCACGACCCTTGTCCTGAACAGCGAAAAAGTGTTCCGCTCTTCAATTGATGAGGGGGTTAAAGCTCTTGACCTGTTTCACGGTCGAAACCATTTGGACGCTGCGCAGATCACGGCACTTGAGCTTCGAGGACAGCCAAAGCAGATCCACAACATCATTCGTGAGTTTGCCATGAAGCTGGCAGGGTACTTGTCTGCAACAAGAAAAGAGATTGACGTTAAGCCTACCGCTCAGGACTACTCTTCAGTCGCAAACGTAACAACAGACGTTATACGCACAATCCACCAATGGAACGATATTGAGCAGCTTCATTTTCACGGAGTGCTGAAACTTTTGCTTACAGGCTTGAGTGTCGTGGAGTTTTCCGTTAAAAAGAATGGGAAAAAGGACAAATACGGCCGCCCATACTACGACATTTCAAACGACCTTGTTCCGCATTCTGAGTGTTACCCGGACCCTTGGAGCCGGAACACGATGTACAAGGACGCAAGCATGTTCTCCCGTAGGAAGTGGACGGGGTACTATGATTCGGTTCGGCTGTTTGGAGAAGATAAGGTAAAGATGATGGCCCCTTATGAATCGGTGTTTTCTTACACGTCAGGGTACGACATTCCGCAAGACGCAAAAACAGACCTTTCCGTAAAGGAAAGTGTGATGTACGAAGTGATTCACACGGTACTTCGAGAAGGCGACAAGACTATTTCGTATCATTGGAACCATAGCGCAGGCATCCTCAAGAAAGAGGATATGATCTACAAGAACATCAAGTTTCCGTACATGGTGCAGCGGCTGTTTCCTGTCGATAACATGCAAGAGTACTACGGTGTGTTCAGGGATTTGTTCGGGACGCAGGACGCTATTAATCACAGCATCATTTCGATGCAGCACATGTTAAACACGAGCAAAGTGCTTATCGAAGAAGATGCGGTCAAGAACGTGCAGTCGTTTATCAACGAGTATAATGCAATCAACGGCGTGGCGGTTGTTCAGTCTGGCGCGTTGAAGGATGGGAAAATCAAGATTCAGACGTTCACGCCTGACCTGACGAATTACCAGAACAAGGTACAGCAGGATATTGACAGGGCGCAGCGGTCAATCCCGATTAACGATGCATTTCAAGGCCTTGCTCCGGCTTCGGATAGCGGACTGAAAGTGCAAATTCAGCAGCAATCAGTTATCACAGGTCAGACATACGCTGTCATAGGTTCGGATTCTTTGTTGAAGCAGATAGCAATAGGAAACCTTGAGCTTGTCAAGCAGTACTGGACGGCAGAGCAGATCATTCGAGTGACTGACGGTCCGGACAGGGATAGGTGGGTGCAGGTAAATAGTCCTGTTGTTGATCCGTTAAGCGGGGATATGATTTTTCAGGTTGTTCGTGATCCGGATACGGGAAAGCCAGTGAAGGATGAGAACGGAAAGTTCCTTATGGCTCCAATGGTGAACAGCGACAACACGATTGGTGCGGGTGAGTACGAAATGATTGTCAAAACACGTCCGAGCGGCATAGGATTACAGGAAAACGAAGAGATGATTATGATGGCAATACAGGGAACGGGCCAGATAATCGGGCAAATAAATCCGGCTGATGTGCTGAGTATGTATGCGTATCTTATTAGAGGCAAGGACGCAAAGAACAGCGAAGATATAGCCAAGATTATTGAGCAAAACGCAACAATACTAAGGAACAGACCTCAGCTTGCTGCGCCTCAAGGAAGTTCCGAGCCTGTCGCGGCATAATTATCGGCTGCGATATAGCCTTGGACGGGCTTTGTAAAATCCACAAAAAATAATATGAGCGATTTCAAAACACGGTTAGAAACCGAAAAAGTAGAATTGACGGAAAAGCTGGACAAATTAGATGCTTTTCTTGTTTCGGAAAAAGTGAAAGAGGTTGATGATGTTCAAAAAGCTCTTTTACAAGTACAGGCAACCGCAATGAACACTTATTTGCAGTGTTTAAAAGAACGAATTGAGCGGTTGTAAAAGTTTAGGGTTCGTAAGGCTGTTCTTCTGAGCGGTCTTACGGTTGCCCATAACATAACCATAAAATTTGGAATTATGATACAAGATAAATTAGTAATTGTTGTTGATACATCTAACTACAAAGCGACCTATAGTGAAGAGGTACCATTTAAAGCAGTTGTAACAAAAAAACTTGATATAACAATATGGGTTAAGTCAATAACAACAGGTAAAGAATATGAACTATACTATAATCAAATCTTAGAAGAACTTGATATAGAAGATATTGCCAAGTTGATAGATTTATCTAAGTATGGTACATAACAACCAACAATAAAACGGAGAAACGCGTGAGTAAAAAGGAAGAAGAAGTCGCTGAACCGGTTGTTCCTGAAGTGGAGTTAAAGCCGGATGCGTGGTTTGATCCGCCAAAAGAGGAATCCGCGCCGGAACCGCCCGTAGTGCCGGAAGAGAAAAAGGAAGACCCGAAACTTGAGCCTAAACCGCTTGACAAAGCTGAGAAGCGGATAGCAGACGCTCAAACGCAGATGCACCTTGCGAACAAAAAAGCAAGGGAGCTTGAAAAACAGAACGAAAAGATGAAGGTCGCTTTTGCGGAACAAGCTGAAAAACAAGGCGTAACGCTGTCTGACGAAGACAAAGAGCTTGCCGACGTTGATCCGGTTGCTTTTGCAACAATGTACGCTGAGAGGCTTGTTGCTGTGAGGGAGGCAGCAAACAAAGTAGGCGATTTGACGGCAGAAGAAAAGCAGGAGATTGAGGCAGAGGCGCAGGCTGAAACAGACAAACTGAATGATCAGATAGTAGAAGATGCGTTTCTTGCGTTGAAGACCGAGCTGATCGACATTGATACAGTTATTACAACTGAGAACATCAACAGGTTTTTGACCGGAGAAGATCACGAAGAGCTTTCCAAGTGCCAGACACACAGTGAGAAGTTCCGAATGGGGTACGACAAAATCAAGGCGTATCTTGACGGAATTGACGCGGCAAAAGGTAGAATGAAAGCTGGCGAACCTGTTCCTGCTGTCCCGAGCTTGTCTGAAGTTGGTGTTGCCGATCCCGGCAGTCCGGCCGGTATTGAGGCGCGTTTAGTGGATGACTGGAAAAAATGGTAGTATTTGCAGAATAAATTCTTGTTCTGTATATTTGTGTGTTGGTAAAGAAAGGTTGTTGATTCAGTAGGGCGGGGGGTGCGGTGACACCCTGCCCGAAATTATAAGTAGGTAGCTCAATTGGCAGAGCAGCGGTCTCCAAAACCGCGGGTTCAAGGTTCGAGTCCTTGCCTATTTGCAAACATAACCGCCCTGAAAAGGATTCCGGTATTGTAAACGCATAAGACTCCGCAGTCAATTCCACTCAAGTAGGCCCCGCAAGGATTCGCCGAAAGTTTGCTGAACTGAGGAAAAAGGTAAAACTTTTACTCACAAGAAAACTTTTGGCAAAATGGCAGGTGCAAACCCTTCATATCTTGTCGATTCGACCTCAAACCTCAAACGCCTTGAATGGGTTGGAGCAAGGTTGCGTCAGACAAAGCTGTCCGATCCCTTTGCGGGATTGATGGGCAGTGACCCTACCGGTTCTATTATCTTTGAAAAGATGGACGTGAACGCAGGCAAGGGTAATACGGTTATTTTTGACTACGACGGATTTCTGACCGGTGGCGGGACTGTTACTGGTAAGACTGGCGTTTCTGGTAAAGGCGAAGAAAAACGCCTGTTCAGCGACACCATAACCTTAGAGCGAGTCCGGATTCCTGTCAACAATGGTGATCCTTTTGATGCCCGTAACATAGGTCGCAGCGATGCAGAACGCCTTCAGGATAGCGGAACAAAACTTGCTGACGCTCTTGACTTCAAGCGTAAGCAGAATTTCATTGACGTTATTCAGGGAACACTGAACACTGCAACCCCGACGCACGTTATTCGTCCGAACAGCAGGGCAGCAAAAGCAAACCTTGTTGCTGGCGACGTAATGGACTTGACTGTTCTTCAGCGTATTTCGCTGGCAATGGTTGAGGGTGCTACGTTTGATACCGGCGCTGACAGAATGCCGCTTTTACCGTACAGGCTACAGGACGGTCGTGCCGTGTACCTTGCATACCTTGACCCGATTGACATGTTCAATCTTCGCAAGGATGCCGACTGGTCGAGCGCAGTTCAGGCCGCTGATGTGCGCGGCATGGAAAACCTGTTCTTCACCAAAAGGGCGTTCCAGTTTGAGAACCTGATTATCTCTGAACTGCCAAGGTTTAGCGGTGATCCAACGGTTCTTGACGGTTCAACGATGGCCGGTTCGGAAGTGATTGTCCCTGGTGCAAGGCTATTTGCCTCTGGTTCCGGAACAATCAAGCACACCCGTTCATTTATCCTTGGTGCCGGTGCTGTTTGTTATGCCAAGGGTTCTGCTCCGGTCGTTACGACTGAGGTTAAGGATCACGGCACGTTTAGCGAATCGGTTATCACGGTTCACCACAACATGAAGAGGACAAGACTTACTCCCGAAGGTGCGGATTACTCGCCTGTACTCAAGGATATTGACCTCGGTATCGTAACTGTCGAGTGCTACGGGAGGGCTTCATAATGGCCACGGTTAATATGACTGAAAAAGGCGGGAACAACATTCCGCGTACAGTGAACGTGAACACGATCAAGCTCAAATGGGATAACAGAAGCGACGGGAATGTTGTAACTACGGCAGATATTATTCAATCGCTGTCTTTACCCGCCGGAGCAAAGGTCGTAAGGACTTACGTAACTCCAATTGTTGCGTTCAACTCAAGTTCAACTGCGGTTATCAGTGTTGGTGACGGTGTTTCTTCAACAAGGTATCACAGCTCTGTTGATATAAAAGGAAGCACCCTTAACATCCCGATAGCAGGAACGGTAAAATGTCGTTATGCTTCGGCTGATACTGTTGACGCTATCATTACTCTTGGCGCAAGCGATTGTTCCGCCGGAGAGGTTGATGTTGATATTGAGTGGATCAACTCAAATGCAAAACAGCCGTATGCTTAAAAGGAAGAGGGGGGAGAAATCCCCCCAAACCCTTAACTAAAAAGGGGAAATATGTTTAAATTGTCGATGAACGGCGAAGTTGAAGTTTTGTTCGATTTCGCTTTTGTTGTTTATACGGGGCCTGACCCCGAAAGAATTGAAGGGTTGATTGCCGGAAAACCCGTCATGAAACGCGGAGTTCCGGTTATGGTGCTGAAAAAAGATGCAACCAAACTTATTCGATACCCGTTCTATCAGCCGTTTGAGCCTATGCCAAGCGATGTAACTTACAATATTGATACGGAAGTGAACGCGGTGCATATTGATTACCCTGTAACTGAAGAAGTGCTGATAATCCCCGAGCCTGACGCGCCTATTGATGTAGAGTATAATGTGACCAATGATCTTGAGATTGCAGGCCTTGAGCTGGTTATTGCGCAGGAAAAGGAAAAGCCAAAGCAGACAAGAGTTCGCAGAAAAGAAGTGAAACCAAGAAAACCAAGAACCAAGCGAAATGCTGTTTGAGAAAGTAGCCGCTCATGGCGGGGTAGCGTATCAGTGCCTCCTTTTTGATAACGTCACGGTTGCTCCGGAAGAGTATCTTGACAGTGAAGCGTTCCCTATGCCCCCTGCTTCCGGTAACTACAGCGTACAGATCAGCGGTGTATCTGATGACGGGACGGCAAGTCTTGTGATGTCAGGAAGCAACATTCCGGGTGATGATAACATTGCCGAGGTGTCCGGAGGATCAATACAGACGGGCATTACCGCTATAACGGGCGATGCACTCTATACGTTCTCTTTGAACGGAGTTGTTTATCCTCGTGTGAGGATCAAGAACACCTCAACAACTGACCCGATAACGCTCACGGTATGGCTTGGCATTGAGGCGCAAGAAGGAAACATTGACCCGTCCGACTACACGACACACATCCCTTGCTCCGTTGTGCAGAGAAAGGTAAAGCACAAATACAGAGACGACGTGTCAGAAATTCGGCTTCTTGATGCCATAAACGACTGCTTACGCGATATTGCTACGGATACGGAGTATTTCAGGGACAGCGTTGTTTTATCACTCTCAACCACTACAGACGAGTACAAGATTGCTGATGATCTTGTGTCTATCTCGGAAGTATACGCTGGAAACGGCGTGAAGCTTGAGCCTATCACAAAAAGTAAGGCAGCGGAAGGCGCAAGTGTCGGATGGGAAACAGAGCAAGGTACGGTTGAACATTTTATGACTGAAGGCGTGACGATTGGAAGCATAAGGCCTTACCCGTTGCCGGACACGGAAACACAGTCATTGACGGTTCATTATGTCAACTCTCCTTCACCTGTTGAATATTTGACAGAGTATATCCCTGTTGACCGGATATACACAAAAGCTATTGTTGATTACGTGGTAGCGCAGTTGTACGGTGACGATAACGACATGTACGACCAAAGGAAAGAGCGTGACCGGCTTGCAGAATACTTTCAAGGGAAGAGTAGGATTACGGCACAAGCAGCAGTTAACAGTTACGCCACAATAACCATGCCATACAGGGTGATATAGTATGATGGTCATTGACAATAAATATGAGCTCGGGCAGCTTGTTTATGTAAAAGTTGAAGGGCAACGCCCCGTAATGGTGATTGAAATATCAGTTGTTCAACATGGGCTTCTTTATCGTTGTGGTCGGGCTGATGGTGAAGCCAAGACGTTTTATGAGTGTGAGCTTTCTGAAACTCGGCAAGAATATGTAATTTAATGGCAGAAGTCTTACGCTCACAGACGCGTAACTTTCTCGGAAGCAAGGTTACAAGACTTCAAGAACACCTTGTTGTTTCCCCTGATTACGTTGAATTGATTAACGCTGACGTATCAAGCGGTTCTGTTGTTCCGATAAAGGCCGATACTCTTGTTGACGGCTCAGTGCAGAAATCGTTCTGCAAATACAATGATGATTGGGTAAGCACTGATGCTGATGCAGAATATCTTGAGCACAACGGAAAGCTATATCTGACAGACGGACGCATACCTAAAAAAATATACTCTTACCTTGACGTTGAATACACGGAAGATCTAGGTATAAATAAGCCTGGAACGGAAGACACTGCGACCCCTTTTTACTACGGTTCAATCCACACGCATCCTTATATGGACGCATGGTTTTTTGACCCGCTTGTGTTTGGGTTAAGAGGGACTGATACTTCGTCAGCAGGAACAGATGTTGATGTTTATAAATACTCTGACGCAGGGGCAACACTTCTTCAGACATATCACTTTTCTACGCCGCACGGGACAAAGTTGTTTGTCGGAGTTGTTGACAGCTCAACCGTCGCTGTGTTTGTGATGGGATCAGCCGCTATTAAATGGTTCAAATACTCTCTTGCCGCGAACACGTTTACGGCTCAAACGAACATAACGCTTACCGGAGGAGATACTTTTAAAAGCATTACCGGTGACCATACAACGTCTCAGGATGGGCAGTGGATGAGCGGGGCGCAGTCAGGTAGCCGGTGGGATAGCGGATGGTGTTTGGCTACATCAGCAACTCAATTAACCGATGGGGGCAATGCGTGGTACAACACTGCCAACATTTACACTAAAGACACCACAAACGCTACGTCAGGAGATGTTGATACTCCTGAAACGCCACTTAAAAGCTTGCTTGCAGGGTTTACGATACCAACCCCACCGGAAGGGATAGAAAATTTTTACGTGTCAGTTCGGTGCGCTTACTCGTGGGCAAGCGGGACTGATTGGCGATGGAACACTATTAACAGGCTTCAGCTTTATAATGGGGGATGGATTGGAAACAACTATGCTCCAGTCGGAATATACCAAACTCAAACAGGAGCATTTGACGGGATTATATCTACAGGTGATTTTGGTGTGATAAACGGAATCACCCGCGCCATGATAACGGACGGAACCCTTAAGTTCGGGCTGAACTTTCAGTCTGGAAATAACGGAGATTGGTCGGTTAACTATGTTGAGATTCGTGTGTTTGGGCTTATTCCTTCGGTCGGGACAGGAGAAGATAAGTTTGAGCTATTTGCAGGGACGACGGATGGGCTGAAACGGTATTTGTTTAATTCAACAACAGGCATTACTCTTGTTGATACAACCTATGCAGGAAAAACCGTGCATAGTTGCTATTGGGATTACAGTAATATATCTGTTGCGTACACGGATGCAGGGGGAACGGCTAACCCGAAAATGGCATTGCTTAATAGCTATACGCTTGGAGGGGCTCTTGAAACTGTTGTTTCTGCTTCTGTTTGCGAAGTCCCCGCCATGATATGCCACGACCCGTACAACGAGCTTTATGTTGCTGTTGACCCTGATTTATCTGATTCAGGTGATGGCGAGGTAGTGTGTTACGACAACATTACAACACTTGAGCTTGACAGAGTTGAGCTGCCTGATGTTGGAACTACGTTTCCTTCTGGGCTGTGTGCGGATGATTACAGGGTGTACACTTCTGACTTGCTTGGTTCGTATTCGTATATCAAAACATACCTGAACAGAACGCTTGAGTCAAGTGGCGATATATCCGGAGTATATGATTCCGCAAACTCTGGCAATTGCCGGTCAATAAGAAAATGTGATTCATATATTGTGGCTGCAACAGGATCAGCCGACCCGAACACTTTTAGCGGAATATGGATATACCACAAAAACAGTGAAGTGGTGCCAACAATAAGCCACTACACGCCGTGCCGAAGCAATATGAACGGGGTGTATTCGTATGGGTTGACGTTTTACAACGAAAAAGACGGGACTGAGAGCGAAATGCTTTTGTTTGTCAGCGATGCTTACGTTGTAAACGGATTAATTGAACTGAAAAATATACCGGAGCCAACTGATACTCAGGTAACAAAAAAACGGATTTGGAGAGTTGGAGGAGCGTTAAGATCATTTTCTCTTATTACTGAACTTGATCTTGGAGTAACAAGTTACAAAGACTTGATTCCTGACAGTGAGGCAGGTGAATCAATTAGCCTTCTTGGCCGCAACAAACCGCCTCTTGATTTGCGATATATCACGGAAGTGTTTGGGACATTCTTTGGGATAAGCGGGAATTATCTGTACTACACAACACAGGCAAACGCAAACTATTGGACGCTGTTTCCTCTCGATTTAGGAAAAGCAGGGACAGGGCTTGCTGTATGCGGACAGGGCTTGATTGCTTTTACTGCAACCAGGTCATATTTTTTATCTGGAACAACTTCAGACACGTTTCAGCTATACCCGCTATCAAGAACTCAGGGATGTGTTAACGGAAAAAGTATTCAAGAAGATATTGGTGGCGGGGTAAGGTGGATGAGTTCTGACGGGCTATGCTTCAGCAATGGAGGCAAACCTGTTGTGCAAAGCAAAGAGATTCTTGGCAAAATAGGATTCTCAGGGATAACATCTTCTGCCTTGTACGATGATGTGTATTTTATGTCTCATGCTGACGGTGTGTTCATTGCTGATTTCAGGTATAATAACACAATACGGTTCAGCGATTTGTCAGACACTGACATTGACGGTATGGGTGTCTTTGATGACTCACTGTATTTTATCCGTTCTGCGGGGCTGTATGGCGCATTTAACGCAACAATAAACCGCAAAGTTATCCTGAAAAGCGGAGTTGATGTTTCTACCGACCCGCTTGCTGTGAAATACTACAAAAACATCAGGGTGTGGTATAAAGGCAGACCGACAATCAAAGTGTATCTTGATGGTGTGCAATACGGAAAATCTCATGTATTAGACGCGGCGACAGTGGTGACAACAAAAGAGATAAGCCTTGAAGATTCGCCGCTGGCAAGGCATATTCAGTATCGCATAACAGGGGATTTTGAGTTACATTACATTGAGTATGTTTATGACGGGAACAAAAAACTAAGCTGATGGCAGACGAAGGACTTAATAGGGTGACAGATACAACTGATTCCGTGCAATTGTCTCGGTATCTTGAGCAGGTTCTTGTTAAGTTTCGGTCACTTGAAGCGAGAATGTCTGCCGCAGAAATAAAAGAAAGTTCGCTTGACGCAAGAATAACCGTATTGGAGGCTCCTTAATGGCACTATTAGCAGCACTATCAGCAGGGGTAAGTATTGTCAGCGGCATTGCTGGATTGTTTGGCAGTGGTGGGGCGGACTTAAAAGCAAGGCAGCTTGCAAGTGATCAACTTGCTACTCAAAGGGAAAGTCTTGGCTTCGCCATGACGCAGTACGAAGACTGGAAGAAAACGTATGGCGTTGTTGAGAAACAGATGTCAGATTACTACGTGAGCAGTAATGGGCAGATGCAGATGGATGCTGCGGCAAACATGATCGAAACCTCGTTCCGAAACGTCCCGACTGATATTAACAGAATTGCTGAACAGCGAGGACTCGGTGAAGGACAGAAAGCTGCAATGCTTAGCGAGGCTCTTGTATCAAAAGCGGAGAGCAAAGCTCTTGGCCGTATCAACGCAGGGACTCAGTTCAGGTCAGAGAAAGCCGGTTTTGTCGCAAGCGGTCAAGATGCCAAAGGTCAGGCTACTACGGGAGTGTTGAACAGTTATAACCAAATGGCGCAGTTGCTTGGTCAGCAATATCAAGCCATGCAAGGGCAGGCTTCTTCAGGATCAACAGCAGCAGGGAGCGCTATATCAAGCGGAATAGCATTGCTTGCGTCTGGACTTGGTGGCGGAACAAGTTCGGCAAGTACAAGTAAAATGGGAACACCACTATGACACCTGCGGGATTAGCGGATGCGCTCACTCAGCAACTGGCAAAGAAGTTTAAGTTGCCGAAAAAGAAAAAGGATGAGGAAGAAGATGACTGCGATACATCTAAGACAAAAAAACCGGAAGTGAAACCTAAACCGAAAAAATAAAATGGGCGCACTTGAGTTAGGAAAAGCACTTGGCGGAGTAGCGGAAGGGTATATGCGCGGCATTAAGATCAAGGAAGAGCAAGCTGCAAAACGCCTTGACCAACTTATGACTGAGCAGACATTAGCCAAAAACGAAATGTTGTTGAAGAAGTCACGGGAAGAAGACATGAAAGATAAGGCTGCAAGTGAAATAGATGCAGAGTTGTGGAAAGCAAAGACTACCGGAAATCTGGCGGAGTTTAAAGATAGTTTTGGAAAGATTCACTCTCCGTTCACGGTTGGAACAATGGTAAACAAAGACGGGACGGTTGATATTGTAAGTTCGATTGATGGGTCAAAACTCAAAACCGTGACGTTTGGTGAGTTTTCCAATGCTGTTTATCGATCAGTGGCAGGTAAAGACCATGAGCTATATACTGAAGAAGTAAAAGCGCGGTCAATGGAAATCAAAGACACGCAAGAGGCTGAACTTATCAAGCTAAGACAAAAAGAAGAGCGGATCACAAAGCAGACACCACCCGGAGAAAACCCTAATGTGACTGCGCGGGAAAACAAGGCACTTGAACTAAAAAAATCATCGACTGCCGCTTACATCGAATCTCTTCGTAAAGGAAAGGAGGGTGAACCGGCTCCGCAACCCCCAAGTGCAGGAAGCGTGTTTGGTGTAAAAAAGTGAACCAATTTTGACCCGTTGGGTAAAGGGGACTCCGCCCTTGTTGCCGGTCAGCATCCATGAATCAAAGTTGGTTATTAGGCCGGTAGGAATACCGGCTTTTTTATTAGTATATTTTCGTATCTGACAAGTAAAACCAGAACACATGCCGACCATTACAGACAGCCTTTATGATTTCCTTGTTCAGCACGCTTCTGATATGCCGGATAAGGTTACGTTCAATAAGACTCTTCAGGACAAAGGAAAGCGAGAAGAGCTGCACAAGTTTATGAATCAGCACTTCGCTGATGTTCCTGACTTCCAGACATTCGATACACTACTTGGTTCAAGGGACATGACGTTCACGGAGAACGCAGGTCGGGTAATCGGGGAAGTAGTGCAGACTGTTCAGAAAATTCCTGAGCTTGCTCAGCATGGGTGGACACAAGGGCAGATTGACTCAGAGATAAACCGCGCAGTACCGGACGCTGAAAAAGTTGCTACGCTGATTGATCAACAAAAAGACATTAAGCCTACAAAGACACAGCAGAGGGCGCAAACTCCGAGCGAGACTATAATCCCCGGCGGGTTTATAGAAAACCCCGTGTCGTGGCTTACAGAGATGTCTATTACTTCGGCATCAACCATGCTGCCGCAGGTACTCGAACGTGCTCCTGAAAATCTTGCTCTAGGAATGGTTGCGGGTGCGGCTATAGGCACGGCATATGGAACGCCTGTGCTTGGCTTTGGTGCATTGCCTGGTGCTATAGCTGGGGTAGTATTAGGCGCAGGAACAGCTATCCCTATATCTCTTGCTCAAGCAAGCAAAGTACAAGCGCAGTCTGAGTTGTTGTTAGGCAAACTGAAAGACGTGTACGGTGTTGATATAAATAATCACGACGAACTTGTTGCCGCGCTGAGCGATACAAAGCTAATCAATAAGATCAAGGGCGACGTTTATTTTGCCGCAGAGACACAAGGGTTTTTTGACGGTATAGCTGCAACGTTTGGTGGAGGGATAGCAAAGACAGCCATAAAAAAGTTTGGTTCCGGTTTTGCGGCAAAAGTTGTCGGTGAGACGGGTGAGTTTGCTTTTCAGGCCGCTTCCGGTATGGCGGGAGAAGCAGGGAAGCAGGTCATTACGTCAGGGAAAGTAACAAGTCCCGCTGATGTTGTTGCTGAAGGGCTTGGTGAAATGCCTTCGGTCGGCATTCCTGCGCGGGTTGGAAAAGCCGCAATCCGTAAGGTAGGAGAATCAATAATGTTTACGTCAAACACAGGAGATCAAGCGCACTTTAATCGCCTCAATCCTGACTTCCGCACTCGGTTTGAGGCAATGGCGGAAGAGTACAAGCAAAAGACAGGCAAAAAATTGCAGGTGAACAGTGCGGCTCGAAGCAATGCTGAACAGCAGGCAATATATGATTCTGGTGTGCGCCCTGCGGCAAAGCCGGGCAAAAGCAGGCACAACAGAGGCGCGGCGGTGGACGTTGGCCGGCAGAATGTCGCTGACCTGTCAAGCTTAGGGCTGCTTGAAAAGTACGGATTTGAGACGGGCGCGGCGTTTGGTGATCCGAACCACATACAGGACTCAGGCGAGACTGTTGACGTTCAATCACTTGACATGTTGCCGGATGACTTGAGAGCGCAGTACGAAGAGACTGACGCAGTTGTGAACCCTGCTCCTGAACCCGTTCCGGCAGAGCCGACAGCAATGGAGCAGTTGCAGCGTGAGTTTGTGGATGCGAAGCCATTGGAGAGCGCGCCTGAACCGGCCCTGAATCAGCCTGAAGTGGTGCAAGATGCGGAGGTCGCTCCGGAGAACCCGCAGGTAGCAGTGCAGCCAGCGGCAAAACTAACTATCAAAGAGGCCTTGTTAGCTCTAAAAGCTATCAAAGAATCCTTGTCAGCTCAGGATAATGTTGCGCCCCAAGATGCGGAGGTCGCTCCGGAGGCAGTGGTAAACCCGTATTATCGGTCAACTCAAACGACATCTTTCCAGAGTGATCCGGATGCAGTGGTAACCCCTGAAACTCCTGCCAGGCAGGAAAATGTTGCGCCCCAAGTTGCGGAGGTTATTTCGGAGACCCCGCAAGTAGCGGTGCAGCCAAAGGCAAATCCAACGATCAATGAATCCTTGTCAGTTCAGCAAAACGTAGTACCTGACGAAGTGAAATCAATAGAGAAGAAAGAGCCGTGGCAGATGACGAAAAATGAGTTTGATCTTTCTGGAATACTTCCTGATGATTCCGTGTTATCTGAAATAGAAAGCAGAAAGCCGAAAAAGAGAAGAGGTATTTCAGGAAATCTTCCTGCGTTGTCAGCATATGAAAATTCTTTAAGGAAATGGGTTACGGAATATAAGCAAGCGTTAAAAAGCCAACACAAAAGAATAGTTGAGCAAGCTATTGACGAAGGGAAACCTGTTCCAGTGGAAGTCCTTGTTGATTACCCTGAATTGCAAAGCTCAATGCCTTCGGTTTCGGCACAGCCTGAAAGCATAACGGTGGACGACCAGAACCTTGGCCGACCTGGAGCAAGCACGTACTCTCCTGACCAACAGCAAGGAGATTCAACGGGCGCATTGACAAACCAAGAAGACTTGTCTGGGTCGTTCAAAAAAACAACAAAATCAACAACGTATAGTATATCTGATTCCGTCCCAGATCAAAATCAAGCAACCGCTGGCACGTTCAATATGGTTGACAGGGTTCTTGCGCTTAAGGAGAAATACGCAAAACGTATCAGTGAAAAAGGTGCAGGAAGGTATCGCGGCAAATATGATACAAAAACAAAAAGCATCATGGTTCGCTCATTGCGAAACCTTACCGATACGGCCCATGAAATATCGCACTACATAACAGACAAGTACAGTATCGACAAAAAAGTTCTTAGCGGAAATTACGGGAAGATTGTTAATGAGATTATCAATGTTTATGAGAAGTATTACGGAGATTCTCAGCCACTCCTTACTAACGACAGGACAAAAGTTGTTGAAGGTATATCAACATTTATTGAGGCATACATTATTGATCCGGTATCCGCAAGAAAAGAGTTCCCTGAATTAACAAAGGCAATAATTTTAAACGAGGGCGCGTTCAGTGATGGCATTCTTTCTGATTTCTTGAAAGACGCAAGGAAAATAGTAAACGATTATCACGCACTTGATTCAAACGGAAAAATAGGATCAGCAGTAACGAGTAATAACAGGAAAGTTGGCGGGAAAGCTATTTTTTCTTGGTTTGAAAACATAGGGAAAGAGATTGCTGATAACATTTCTCCTATTGAAAGGATTGGGAAAATAGCTGGTACGGCATGGTCAAAAGCTGATCCGTCTTTGCATTTAAGACAATTTCTGAACATCAGTAGGTACGTGCTTCATAACATAAAGGACGGAATAACTTTTATGGTGTTTGAGAACGGTGATCTTGTTGAGAAAGAGCAGTTCAATTACGGAACGCTTGGAAAAGAGATTGAGAAAGCCGGTGACATGGCTGAGTTTGATAATTGGCTTGTTGCTCGCCTGCACGTTAAAGGTCGTGAATTGCTTGGAAAAATGATTGCAGAGTACAACCAGTCTTTATCAGACATTCAAAGTATTCTCAGCTCTGGAATAGGCAATGCAAAAGAAAAGTTTGATGAAGCGCAAGCGTTCATTGATGGGTACGACAGGTTAAAATCCGTTCTTGATAATGATGATATTGACATAGAGGTTGCTATAGATGCTTACAATAAGGATGCGAAGCGTTTCAAACATTATGCAGATAAATTTGACGCATTGCAGAAAGCAACAAATAACATGATGGCTGACGCTGACATTCAATTACTTACTCCTGAGCTTAGAGATTTGTATGCCGAAAGTGAAGGGTATGTGACTATGAAGCGGTCGATGTATGATGAGATTGGTGGAGAGCCAGGAGAACCGACAACACTTGGTGGAACAAGCAGGGTTTCATCATACTTGACAAGGACAGGTTCAGGAAAGGAGATTATCAGTCCGTTTTATTCAACGATCAAAAACCATGCTGAGGCGTTTCGGAAAGGAATGAAGCAGGTGGTTTATAATAAGCTCGGTGATATATTCGAGAAAAACCCAGAGTTGTTCCCTGCACAAAAAGAAGAAGGGGACGCAAGGTTATTCGCTAATAGCAAGGACCATATCATTGCTATGGATAATTATACACCCGTAGCATGGAAGGTTGGTCGAGAAATAAAGGACGTGGTAGACCAGACCCTTGACTATAAAAAAGTTCATAAGGTCGAGTCAGTATTAAGGGCTTCAAATAGACTATTTCAGATGGGGACTACAGCAATGTATGTTGCTTTTGCCGCAACAAATATTGTTATGGATCAGTTTGTGGCAACTATGAACAGCCGGACGGGTGTATATGTACCGTTACTCACGCCAATAAACATTCTTGTCCGTAGGTTTGCGAACCATTCTTCTCCGGAAGCCGTCTACGCAAGAGAGTATTTTTTGCTTGGTGGAGAAAGACAGACGTTTGCGCATTGGCAAGACTTAAGCCCATCCGAGTTCTTTGATAAGGTGTATAAGGAAAAAAGCGCTTTCAAACATGCCGCAACAATGGTTTGGAAGTATTCTGGCGGTGGAGTTGTTAATACTCTCAAATGGCTTGGAGAAAAAAGTGAAATTATGACACGTTCTGCTGAATACGTTAAAGCTCGAAAACTTGGGTATCCACAAATAGCGGCACTTGAACTTGCTGGACGTGTTACAACTCCATTTCATCATACAGGAAGGCTCGGTGGAGGGACTGTTGGAGAGTCAGCAATACGAAGTATCACGTTCTTCAATCCGCAGATACAAGCTCTTGCTCAGTTTACGGATACGCTGTCTCGGCCAGATGGAAGAGCAAAAGTTGCTTTTGTCACTGCGGCTATAACCGTTGCAGGTGTTTCGGGCGTTCTTGCTATATGCGGTGGTGGCAGTGATGAACAAAAGCGGATTCTTAAAGGAAAAACACCGGAAGAGTTGGCAATGTATATGTACTTTCCGCACCCAACTGACCCGAACAAAGTTGTTAATATCCGTGTTCCCCAGGAAATCAACACCATAGCGACCATGATAAACATGGTTATGATGAATGATATGATTAACTCACGATACACAGCAGGAGAGTATCTTGACGGTGCAACAGCATGGATTCCGGATCAACTCAACCCATTAGACCCGACGCGGCAGTTTTTTTCTCTTATGCCGCAAGCAATAAAAACAAGCGTTGAGCTTTCGACAAACACAAGGACGTTTCCGAAAGTCATGCCAATAGATACGTATTGGGAAGAACGATATAAAGAACCTCGGTTCAGAACGACAGAACGGACAAGCGAAATAGCAAAATACGTTGGAGCTAAATTCAATGTATCGCCAAAAAAAATAGATTATGCCATACTTGGGTATGGATCACGTGGCCTTACTCAGTTTTCTCTATCTAACATACGAAACCCGTTTGAACGCGAGTTGTATATGGGTGGTGTTCGGCAAATGCACGTGTTTTATAACGAATCAAGAAAGTTTGATGAACTGAAAAGTTCAATAAAAAACGGATGGCGCGTCCCTGCTGATGAAGCATTGATGAAGCAAACCGAGAAACAAATAAAATCAGTTAATGATGCTATATCCGAATACTCAAGAGTGCCGACAGCAAACAAAGAACGGTTAAAAGAGGCAAGAGCAAAAGTTCTTGACGCTATCGACACAGTTGATTATACCGCTATAGGCAAAATAGAAGAGTCAGCAAAAGTGATTGATATGCCAGAGTACAAGAAACCGGTAAAAGAGAAAAAGATAAATCAAGTCCGCATCCCAAAACCTCCGGGATAGATTGTTTTATTTGAGGAATATGTATATTAACGGTGTGGCTTTTATTTATTCAAACAAAATCACTTCTCAATGAAAAGGATTTTCTCTATTCTACTCGGTGTACTGTTCTCTGTTCAGGTCGCACAGGCGGCAAACATCACAGCAGCACAGGCTGATAGCAGCCCTAAGATGCACCGTATATCTCATGGCGCAGTTGTGGTCAATACAGCAACTCCGGCAGGCAGTGTTATGGTTTCCTCGGCAGGGCAGCTACAGGCAAAGACTGGTTTGGCTGTAACGGGTGCGGCTACGGTATCAACTACGCTTGGTGTAACCGGTGTTGTTACTGGTGCGTCTTACAAGGTGGCGGCACTTGGCACGGCTCCTACAACGGCGGCGGCGGCCGGAACTGCTGGAACGATTGTGTTCGCGGCAGATGCAATTTATTTTTGTGTCGCGACTGATACGTGGAAGAAGATTGCTATTGCAACATGGTAAATAACTGAACATGGCTCTTGCTGTAACGACCATAACGAACTACGGTGGGAACACCTATGTCTGCACTCCGTTCTCTTCTGTCACGCTGGCTGCGGGCGGAAACTCTGTCTCTGACGTTATTGATATAGCGCAAAGCAGTTTTTCCACTCAGGTTAGTGACTACTCCGGAACAGGCACTATTACCCTTCAAGTCCTTGTTGAGAACTTTGATGCTGAATCTGACGGGGTTGTTCCGTCTGGACTGGCAAACATATTTACATCTATAAGCGCAAACGGGACGTACACGTTCACGATGCCTTCTGGTGTATATAAGAGGCTCAAGGTGACAGAAACGGGCGGGGTGTCGAGTGCTACGTTCACGATCACTCTTGCTGGCACAGGGAAGGATGTAGGAGAAAAAGGCGACACCGGCGATACCGGTGCTGATCCTGAACTACGGGAGTATGACGGGTACTTGCAGTGGAACGATGCGGGGGTGTGGCGCAACCTTGTGAAATGGTCTGAGGTTTTGATAGGTGAGGTTGTTCCGGCAGATTTCCGCGTATATGAAGGGTATATTCAGTGGTCTGATTCTGGCGGGAACTGGACTGATCTTGTGTTGCTGAGTACGTTGAAAGGGGATACAGGAGCGACAGGCACACAAGGCCCTGCTGGCCCAACAGGAGCAACAGGAGCACAAGGCCCTACTGGACCAACAGGAGCAGCGGGCCCTGCGGGAAGTGGAAGCGGAGATGTGCTTGGCCCTGCGTCAAATCACACTAATTATTTGCCACAATGGAACGGAGCGAACAGTAAAACGCTGAAAGACGGGTACCCTGTATCAGCAACATCAGGAGCAGGAACCGTTCCTGTATCCGATGACAACGGGAAAGTAGATACTTGGGTTACGGACTCAAGCGCAACAACAAAGGGCAAGGTAGAGCTTGCGACAAACGCTGAAACAATAACAGGTACGGACTCTGCGCGAGCGACAACTCCCGCGAACATAGCGGCGGTGCTTGCTGATAAAAGTACAGCAACACCTACGGCAAGTAAAATCCCCATTGCCGACGGCAGTGGGAAGCTGGATACTTGGGTAAGTGATTCAGGCGCGACAGTTAAAGGAAAGGTTGAGTTATCCACTGATGCCGAAACGATTACCGGAACAGACGCTGTTAGAGCAACTACACCGGCAAACATTGCCGCGCTTCTGGCGAACAAGTCAACAGCAACTCCGACAGCAAGCAAAATCCCGATTGCGGACGGCGATAAACTTCTTGATGGGTGGATTACTCGGTCTGCTTTTTGCCCTGTAGCGGCTATAGGAGGATCAGTTGCTACAGGTGACGGTAAAGGATACGTCCCTATGCCTGCGGAAGTGAACGGATTTAATCTTATAGGTGTTGTGCTGAATCTTGCCGTTGTAAGTTCAAGCGGATCACCTACCTACCAACTCAGGCGCAAAAGAGGCGGTACAGACGCAGATATGTTATCGACGAAGGTTACATGTGATATAAACGAGCTAACGTCAGCGACAGCCGCGACAGCCGCAGTTATTAACACGTCAAACGATGACATTCAGACAGGTGATTACATCTACTTTGATAAGGATGCCACAGGAACAGGAGAAAAAGGCGATGCAATAACGCTACGATTCCGTAAAGCATAATGGCTACGTATGATTCTGGATTGGTCTACTGCACGGGGTATGCTCATTCAGGCAGTGGGAGTGATTTTACAAACCCAGACAGGATAACAGCCAATGATAACAGTTACGCCACAAGGGTTATCGGGTTTATTTCTGACGGGCTTATATTTGCAACGTTTTCTTCGTTAGCTTTGGCAAGTTTGCCGGATTTAGCTACAGTTACGGGGGTTGAAGTGTATGTCGGAAGAAAAGCGTCGAGTGAATACACTATGGCAACAGGGTCCCTCGACGGTGCGACTTATTATTATTATCCTGGGGTGTACTTATACAATGGGCCGGCCTATGGAAGTGGGAGGCCTATTACTTTTCCTGCGTATTGGACGACAAGCGAAGCGCAGGAAATACACGGGGGGGTGTCTGATTTGTGGGGAATGACAATTACGCCGAGCATATTAAAGAGCGGCAATTTCAAAGTACGTTTCGCGTGCACGAGTTTCTGGGGCGCGACAACAACCGCGTCCATTGATTACATAGCCGTGAGAATTTACGCAACATACTCGGATGATTTTGTCCCGACTGCGGCTTGGTTTTAATCGTTCTTATTACATTGGTTACGGGCGTGAAATAATTTGCAAATCCCCTCTATAAAATGAGTATAAATGCAATACAACCAATCAATGCCGATGCCTCTTAGGATACATCATTTGACGGAGGCACTGCTTATATCTATGTCGTGGTTTGGGTTTCAAACTGCGTGGGGTATGTCGCTTATTAACCTTGCAGAATCCGTGTATTATGGCGGGTTGACGCATGTAACAATTTCGCTTATGTCGGGCATTGCTCCGCAGATTGTTGTACCTGCATGGATACCTGTTTGGCTTGGTGTTCTTTTGTGGACGCTATCGGCACTTGCGCTTATTTTCAAGCTTGTTGCATCAGGGATAGGTATTATATTAGAGAAATGGGCAAAGGTTGTCGAAGCAAAAACAAACCGGTGCAAAGGCATGCAGTGTCAGTATTGGGTTATCGCTAAAGAACGACTTGAAGGGGAAATAGAATGATCAACAGCCGAAAAATTGAGGATTTATTGCCTGCCGTTCAGACAAAATGCAGGTTGTTTCTTGCAGAGTGTGAGAAGTTAGACGTTGACATCTTGATTACAAGCACGTTCCGTGATAATGAAAGCCAGAACGCTTTATTTGCGCAGGGCCGGACAAGGCAGGGCAAGATAGTGACAAACGCCAGGGGCGGGCAAAGTTTTCATAATTGGTGCGTTGCGTTTGATGTTGTGCCATTGCTACACGGGAAGCCTGATTGGGATAATATGCTGCTATGGGATAGTATTGGCCATATCGGCAAAGCGTGTGGGCTTGAGTGGGGTGGCGATTGGAAGTCTGTTGATATGCCGCATTTTCAGTTTACAGGCGGGTTGACTTTAAGGGATTTGCAGAACGGGAAAACGATATAACAATGCTGAAATCAATTGACTTTGAACTTGTGCTTAAATGGATTGCGGAGCGGTGGGCGGAACCATCGACGAAGAGAAGCGTCCCCGCCTTTGCTATAGCGACGATTGCTATTGTGTACGCTGTTATAAAGGGTGAGCCATCAAGCGCTATCCTTGCGGCTGGCGTTATGCTTTACACGTTTCTCAATACCGTTACTTCGGAGGGCAAATGATCAATCTTAAAAAAATCGACTGGTTCAAAACTGCTATTCTTGTCTTTGGTGTTCTTTTTGTGTTGTCATGGTGGTCAGGCAGACAGCAGGACAAGACCGATACAGCGCAGCTTATCAATGCGCTGGAGGACACTGTTAAAGTGAACATCGACAAGTACGGCGACAAAGTGAGCCAGATCAGCCAGATCAGGACGGACAGACCGCAAACTTTTCTCGCGATCAAAAGTAATGATGCAGAGATTCAGCGACTTCAGGAAGAGGTAAAAAAATACAAAAACCAGATCAAAAACGGCTCTGTAACGGTTTTTAACTCGTCGGTAGCTGTTGATACTACTTTATCCATAGTACACCGCTACGACGGGGCTATAGCCGCTTCTGCTGGCGATGGTGAGTGGTACAAGATCAGCAACGTCATAAACAAGGACGGCACAGGCAGGACTTCGCTGTCTGTCCGGAATGAATACACCGTCGCTCTGGTCGAAGAAAAAGGGCGCGCTGTTGTGAAGGTGAAGAACAAAAACCCGTACAGCACTGAGGGCGAGATACGAACATACGCACCTCTACCGAAAGATCAGAAACGATGGGGTGTGGGACCTTACGCAGGGGTAGACGCTACAGGAAAAGTATCAGCTGGCGCAGCGGTGTCATGGCATTTATTTGAATGGTAACTATTAAATAGAAAACATTATGGCAAGCACATCTTCCATTTCTGCAATTTCAACCGTTGCAAACGGTACCCTCAAGATCATTGAGTTCACTTATGCAATCGACGCGTCGGGAACCGTTTACTTTGAGCCGGAGTTTGACAACACAGAAGGCGATACAATAGACTTCTCCGGTTACGCATCCATGCAGCTAATCAATACGGGCGCGGCAAACTCTACGCTGACTGTGCAGGTGTACGTAAGCAACAACCTGGTTGACGCTGACTTTTTGATTCCGTGGGATCCTGACGGGGTTGTTCATCCAGCAATGTGTACGGCACTTGCGTTTTCGACTACTCCAAAAAAGATGTTTGAGAACATCAGGATACCGCTTGCAAGGCGCGTCAGGTGGGCATTTACTGAAGCTTCTGGCGCTGCTGCCATTACAGGAAAAGCACAGCTTGCCTTATCAATCGCTAAAGTAAAGGGCTAATGCCATACGGAGCTATAGGGCCTTACGGCTCAACAGGCGCATACGGGTCGCGTGGGCGGTTTGGAGTAGGTGCTTATGGAACCCTCACGATCAGCCCCGGAGCCTTATCTTATACGATTGGGTTGGCGGCTTACGCTTCGGTATTAGTCGATTGGGGCGACGGCACAACTACGGCGGTATCGTATACAGGGTCAACGTACCAATACTACACAAAAACATACGCCTCAGCAGGTGCATATACTATCCGGATTATCGGATCGGTAAAAAGCCTTCGATTGATAGACGCGCGGTTAGCGATGTCGATAACCGGTATGGCGCTGACCTACCTTTACTTGAACGGCACAGGAAGCTCTGTTACTGGTGTAATAACCGGTATGGCGCTGACCTACCTTTACTTGAACGGCACAGGAAGCTCTGTTACTGGTGTAATAACCGGTATGGCGCTGACCTACCTTTTATTGGTCAACATA
>Ga0268280_1000556_pt1 | contig 30406 bp, 29 predicted proteins | sample saktaG_9_FD_190139 | JGI IMG/M metagenome (GOLD analysis project Ga0268280, IMG submission 190139) | Saline water microbial communities from Sakinaw Lake, British Columbia, Canada - sak_2011_5_24_40m | ecosystem: Environmental > Aquatic > Non-marine Saline and Alkaline > Saline ...
TTCGGCTTCAAGAGCACCTTCATGCCGGGGCTGACGAACGCTTCGATCCCGCCGATCAGGTCGATAGACCTTTTTACGGCGTCGAAGACTCTATCCATATCATAATTCTCGCACCTGATCAACGCCACTCTTACCATATTAAACGATACCGATCTGTTTGACTAAAAATACAAGCAATACCATACTAAGATTATGTACTATATGCACCGTTATCGACGAAACGAGCGTGCCGGTCTTCTCGTAAATATAGGCCAATAGCATACCCAACGCCATGATCGGTAAGAACCCCGCTACATGCGCGTGGAGAGCCGCAAATAGGCCTGCCGTCGCCGTTATCGCCCAAAAAATACCAATATATTTTTTTAGAGCGCTGTACAAAAAACCTCTGAAGAAGAGCTCCTCTACGATCGGCCCTATTATAGCCGCGAAGAGGCTCGAATATGTGAGGAATGCCACTCCCTTCTCCCTCAAGAAGAGCTCCACTACGGGCTGCCTCGCGGGCACGTATTTGGTTATACTGATAATGATCGCGATAACCGCGAGGATCAGCATAAGAATAGGGATCAGCGCTATGTATCCGATAACTCCGTAAAATACATTCTTCAAAAAATTCCTGGCTGATATACCAAGCGCCGTCAAAGGTTCTTTATACTGGACAATAGCAAAGTATATGATAAATACGACCACTATCGCGTCGAGGAGGGATGAGTTTATCATTATTCTGAAATTTTCTATCCTGAACACACGAAAGACCTTCGATAGGAACGCCTCCGCAAGTACGATCATATACCCGAAGAAGAGGAATAAGATCACCACCTTGCAGACGTCCCATATATTCCACTTCGCCTCGGGCGGGCTCAAAGAGCGGATATTGAATCTGCCGGCCAATATCATGGGCAAGATAATTATATCTATGACCAATCCCAAGAGCGCTATGGCCAGCATGAGGAACGAAACTAAGCTGAATACTATAAAAAGATTTTCATTCTTAGCGAGCAGCTGCTCCATCTTATGCTTTTTAATTTCCTGATCTTCAAATGTCGAAGCCTTGGCCGTGACCTGCCGTTTCGTTTTAGCCTTATCTGGGGCATGCGATAAAACGAATGCGTTAAAGAGAAGCACGAAGATGAGGATCAATATGTAGAGCCTCTCCTCTTTGAGGAATTTCAGCGCGCTCGTCATCCTGTAACTCCATATTTTCTGGCCCTGAAAGACGCTCCCAGGCTCTTGGCGATGGCGGCGCATTCTTCCAGATCGACTCCCGGAAGGTCCAGACAGGTGACCTCCGACTTTATACCGCTCTCTACGCAGTCCATTATAAATTTCATGACTGCTTTGTATGTGCCATTTCCGAATACCGGGGAGCATACTTTATCATAAAGGTCTTCCTTGTCCGTATTCAAGCTCACCGATACATTGTCCACCAGGCCCACAAGCTCTTTGACTATCTGCCTCTTATTTATAAGATCCCCGTGACCGTTGGTGACGAGCCTTACACTCGCGCCCTTCTTCTTCAGTTCCCGGCAGACCTCTTTTAGAGTGTCGAGCCTCATCGTAGGCTCACCGTATCCGCAGAATACTATCTCTCTGTATCTCTTCACATCGCCGACCGCCATCAAGATCTCTGCGACCGTCGGTTCTTTATCAAGTCTTAGATTATGCCCTTTTACAAACGACGTCTGAGCGCGGACGCAGAAATAGCAGTTATTCGTGCACTCGTTGGTTATATTGAGGTATAAAGAATCACGTATCTCGTAAGCTATCTTTGAGCTCTCTTCTTTCAGGCCCAGCTTAAATAGCTCATTTGCGTTATGCGTAGTTATTCTCTCGATGTCTTCTCTGGAAAGCCCGGTCAACTTCATCCATTCATCGACCAGATACGTAAGATACGCAGGCTCATTTCTCTTGCCGCGCATCCCATTAGGGGCAAGATACGGCGCGTCCGTCTCCAGAAGAACTTTTTCTATCGGGACGGTCCTGGCAACCTCTCTTAATGCTTCGGCTTTCTTGAAGGTTAGGTTGGATGTGAACGATATATTAAGGCCCAGCCCTAAGCATTCTTTTAAGAACTGCGCATTACCGGAAAAACAATGGATCACGCCTCTTAATCGTATTGTGTAATGCGTATTGTGTATTGCCTGCCTGCCGGACAGGCAGGCGTATTCGTTCAATATCTTAATGGTATCGGCATCGGCTTCGCGCGAGTGAATTATTAAGGGTAGATCCAGATCAAGGGCGAGATGGATGAACTTTTTGAATGCTTCGATCTGCTCATCTTTTGGAGAGAGATTTCTGTAATAATCGAGGCCCACTTCTCCGATAGCGACGACTTTTTGCTCTTTGGCGAGAGCCCTGATATCCTCGATCACCTTATCGGTCACCTGGCTCGCCTCATGCGGGTGGACCCCTACCGAGGCATAGACCAGATCGTATTTTTGAGCAAGCCTGACAGAGCGTCGACTTCCCTCGATGGAGCTGCCTACATTTACTATCCTTATAACGCCCTTCTTCTTCGCTCTATCAATAACATCATCTAGGTCAAGCTCAAAATCCTTGAAATCCAGATGACAATGGGAATCTATCAACATATTATTATCTCTTATCTAAAAAATTACTTAACCTCGATGCGGGGAAAGAGCGGAGCGGACTTATTTACCTTAAGACCTTCCTTCAACACTCCCCACGTATTAACGTCGGAGAATTTCATTTTAGAAGGATCTTCTTCTATGCCGAGCTGCTTCATGATGCTCTTTGAAGTCGCCGGCATAAACGGATATATTGAGAGCGCCACTATCCTTAAGCTCTCTAAAAGACTATATAGTAAAGATCTGAGCTCGTCCGTCTTATTTTCTTTGGCCAACGCCCATGGCTTTGAGTCTTCTATCAATTTATTAGCGGTATTCACCACTTCCCATATCTTTGAGAGCGCTCCCGCGAAGTCGAGAGCGGATATCCTTTTTTCAAGCTCGGGAGCAAGCGCCACCGACTTCTCTTTAAGCGCCGCTATGCCATTGCAGGCAGGAACTTTGCCTTCAAAGTATTTTTCCACCATCGTCAGTGTGCGGTTCAGCAAATTCCCTATGTCATTTGCCAGGTCGTTATTATATCTCGTTACGAGAGCCTCTTCGCTGAAAGCCCCGTCCAGGCCGAATGGAACTTCCCTCAATAAGAAATACCGGTATGCATCTATACCGTATTTGTCTATCAAAGCGATGGGGTCCACGACGTTGCCCTTGGACTTCGACATCTTTTCGCCCTTCACTATCCACCATCCATGGGCAAATATGGTCTTGGGCGGATTGAGCCCTAAAGCATGCAGCATGATAGGCCAATATACAGCATGGTGACGTAAAATATCTTTACCTATTACGTGGAGGTCGGCCGGCCAGTATCTTTCCATACGCGAAATATCGCCGGGATATCCGATACCGGATATATAATTTATAAGGGCATCAAACCAAACATAGGTAACAAAATTTTTATCAAACGGCACTTCTATCCCCCAGGACATACGGCTCTTCGACCTTGATATGCATAGGTCATGAAGAGGCTCTCTGAGGAATCCCATCACTTCATTCCTGCGAAAGTCGGGTTTTATGAAACCTGGGTTGGAATTGATATAGTCTATAAGCCACTCTTGATATTCGGAGATCTTAAAGAAGTAATTTTCCTCATCCAGCTTTTCCAGGTGCCTTTTGCATTCAGGACATAGGCCGTCATCACCTTGAGTCTCTGACCAGAACGTTTCACATGGCGTGCAGAACCAGCCCTTGTATATCTTTTTGTATATCTTACCGTCCCTATTTAGTTTTTCTAAGACCGATTGAACCGCTTTTATATGATAATCATCGGTTGTTCTTATAAAGTAGTCGTACTGAAGCCCAAGTCTTTTCCATAGCTCTTTAAAGACGGGCACTATCTCGTCCACAAACCGCTTCTCTTCTCCGGCCTTAAACCCGTGCCGAAGTGTGGCCTTTTCTATCTTCTCACCATGCTCATCGGTGCCGGTCATGAAGAATACGTCATGGCCTTTCATGCGATAGAACCTCGAGATCGTATCTACGGCGATATTGGTGTAAGAATGCCCTATGTGGGGAGTAGAGTTTACGTAATATAGCGGGGTCGTAATGTAGAATTTATTCATGCTATTTATAAGGAACCTCCGAGAAGGTTCCGTCTGCGAGCTCTACCGTAGCCGAGCGCTTTATGGCATTTATACTTATCACCTTCCCCGGGCCTTTTTCGGTCTTCAACGTGTCTCCTTCTTTAGGAAGGCCCTTCATGAGCTCTTTGTAGGTCTTATGCTCGTAGCTCAGACAGCACATCAGCCTGCCGCAAAGTCCCGATATCTTTGTAGGGTTAAGCGGCAAATTCTGCTCCTTAGCCATCTTGATAGTGACCGGTTCAAAATCCTTTAAGAATGTGGCACAGCACAGTACCCTGCCGCACGGCCCGAAGCCTCCGAGCATCTTCGCTTCATCACGCACGCCTATCTGTTTCAACTCTATCCTGGTCTTAAAGGCTGTGGCCAGATCCTTGACGAGGTCCCTGAAGTCTATCCTGCCTTCCGCGGTGAAGTAGAACATGATCTTGGAGCGATCGAATGTAAATTCGGCGTCTATAAGCTTCATAGGGAGGTGGCGCTCACGTATCTTCTTAGAGCATGTATCCATAACCTCCTTGACCTTCTTCTTATTCTTATCCACCTGATGCATGTCCCAGGGATTGGCCTTGCGGATAACCTTCTTAAGGGGCTCCGCGGCATTGGATTCGAGCATCGCTTCAACCTCAGAGATCGCCTGTCCGTAATCCTGCCCCCTGTCGGCTTCGACTACACAATAGTCCCCCGCCTTTAACTTCATGCCATTGGTTAAATAGTAGGCGATCTTGCCGGCATCCCTTAGTCTTATTTGGATCACTTCGTGCATGCGCTCACCTGTTTTATCTTCATCCCGAGAACGCTCATCAATAGTTTCTGATTGGCGTTCTGATCAATATGTATTATGGCGGATATAACGCTATTTATTATATCCTCTATGCGCTCAAAGCTGAGTTTTCCGGCTTCGTTAGAGATTATATCTTTTTTATCTATATTTACAAGCATATAATCCGGGGCGCCGGCTTTCGTATTCAATATATCACTGTACCATGTCAACATCATGTCCAAAGAGACCTTCACATCCTCTTTTGGCATATCATCAAAATCAAAATCGGCCATGGAGCCTGACAGTATTCTATTGATGAGTAACGACCTTTTTGTAAATATATCTTCCTCTTTAAATTTCAGCGCTTCTCCCAGCCTGCCTCCGGACAGATGTGATAGCGTATGGGCATCCTCCGGAGAGAGCGAATGCTCCTTGGTCAGTATATCCTCTACATCTTTCAGCTTAAGCGGGAAGAATTTCACCACCTGGCAGCGTGAAACTATAGTGTGCAAAAGCGATTTTATATTTTCTGTTAACAATATTATAATAGAATCGGCCGGCGGCTCTTCCAGAGTCTTTAACATGGCGTTTGCCGCTTCGTGCTTCATGTATTCAGCGCTTTCTATTATATAGACCTTCTTATGCGCTTCGAATGGTTTTAAATATACGTTCTTGATTAGAGCGCGCACGTCCTCTATCTTTATCGAAGCCCCTTCTTCTTTGGTCTTCAGGGTAACTATGTCGGGATGCTTCGATGAATCTATCTTCTTGCATGAGGCGCATTGATCGCAAGGAGAGCCCGATGCAGCGCTGCTGCAGTTGAGAGCCTTTGCGAAGTTAATAGCGGCAAGACGCTTACCTACTCCATCTGGTCCTGAAAATATATAGGCGTGCGATATTCGGTTATTTCTTAATGAAGCCTTTAGATAGTTGACAGCGCTATCTTGGCCTTTTAAACTTTTGAAGGACAATCTCCACCTCGTGCCTTATCTTTGCCTGGACTTCCGGTATCTCACCGGAGACTTCCACTCTTTTTATCCTGCCCGGATATTGCTTTGAAAGCTTGAGATACCCGGACCTCACCCTCTTATGATAAGATATATCTTTCTTCTCCATCCTGTCGATGCCCTTTTTACGCGCCCGCCTCAGGCCTTCTAGCGTATCTATATCCAGAAGTATCGTCAGGTCCGGAACCAGGCCGGTCGTAGCTACTCTATCGAGCGTCTTTATGGCCTCGAGATCAACGCGGCCGCCATACCCCTGATAACTGAATGTGGCATCACTGAATCTGTCGCTTATTACTATGGAGCCTTTGTCAAGCGCCGGCATTATTATCTCTTTTACTATCTCGGCGCGGCATGCCTCAAATAAAAAAAGCTCTGCCAGATCCGATATGAGTATGCCGGAAGAGTCCAAAAGCACCCTTCTTACCGACTCACCGAGCTTCGTTCCTCCCGGCTCGCGGGTATGCAGAATAAGATATCCGGACTTCTTCAAATATTCGAACAGAAGCTTGGAATGCGTACTCTTACCGCAGCCTTCGACACCTTCGAACGTTATGAATAGGCCCTTCTTTATCCTTCGACTACGCTCAGGATAAAAACCCTGAGCCTGTCGAAGGGCCTTTAAGGCTCTTTGCGCCATATGGTGCCTTCTTTGGTATCTTCAAGTATCACGCCCATATCGGAGAGCTTCTTCCTTATGTCGTCCGATCTCTTATAATCTTTTTTAGCTCTCGCCTCGTCCCTCTCCTTAATAAGAGCTCCTACTTTAGCCGGCAGATCTTCGGATCCCCTATTTTTAAGGTCCAGCCCGAAAACACTTGAGAGCTCCAGCAATATTTTTTTGGATCGCAACGCGACTTTGACATCGTCTATATTCTTATTGGTGTAATTGACCATTTCAAAGAGGTGCGCCAACGCAAGCGGCATATTGAAGTCGTCATCCATCGCCTCTTCAAATTTCGCTCTGAACTCTTCCAGTTCCTTTACAGGACCGGTCGAACCCTGGTCATTTATTCTCTTTATCTTATCGAGTATTATGACAAACCGCTCTTTTTGTGCCTTCATCTCATGCATCCTCTCGTCTGTATAGTCCACAGGATGCCTGTAATGAGTATTCAAAAAGAGCAGTTTTAGATAATCAGCATCTTTATGTTTCAGCATAAAATCTTTTATGGATATAAAATTACCTAAGCTCTTGGCCATCTTCTCATTATCAATGGTTAAAAGACCGTTATGTATCCAATATCTGGCAAAGGCATTACCGGCGCCTTCGGACTGAGCTATCTCGTTCTCGTGGTGCGGGAATATGAGATCGACTCCTCCGCCATGGATATCAAACTCATCGCCAAGTATATCGGAGCTCATCACGGAGCATTCTATATGCCAGCCGGGCCGCCCGGCCCCCCAGGGGCTATTCCACGAAGGCTCGCCCTCTTTAGCCTTCTTCCATAACGCAAAATCGAGAGGGTCTCTCTTCTGCTCCCCTGCCGCAACTCTCGAGCCCGTTTCCATCTTATCAAGGTTCTGATTCGATAATTTTCCGTAACCCTTTGCGCTTCTTATATTGAAATAGACGTCGCCGGCCGACTCATAGGCAGATCCTTTTTCTATCAAGATGCCTATAAACTTTACCATCTTGGGTATATATTCTGTCGCCAGAGGCTCTTTGTCAGGCATCCCTATCCCGAGCAATTTCATGTCATCGTGATACGCATCGAGGTATTTTTTGGAGACCTCTTCCGGGCTCTTAGAATCCTTCCTGGCCTTATCTATGATCTTGTCGTCAACGTCCGTCACATTTCTTACAAATGTCACTTCGTACTTTCCGGAAAGATAGCGGCGGATCACATCGAATATGTATGCGCTTCTGGCATGGCCGATATGCGGTTCATCATAAACGGTAGGGCCGCAGACGTATATCCCTACCTTATCTTTTTTTAGCGGGACGAACTCTTCTTTGCTTCTCGTGAGGGAGTTATAGATTCTCAAGCTTATCCAGCCTGTTCTTCAGCTCTTCTAATTCCTGCAACAGAGGATCGAGGACATGAATGTGGTCCAAGTTTACATCTATCTTCTTGCCATCCTGCTTTGTGATCCTGCCTGGGACCCCTACTACCGTAGAGTTATCCGGCACGTCCTTTATGACGACGGCGTTTGAACCTATGTAAGAGTTGTCCCCTATTTTAATATTCCCCAGGATCTTAGCGCCCGCTCCTATAACCACGTTATTCCCAACCGTGGGATGACGCTTCCCTTTTTCCTTACCGGTTCCTCCGAGCGTAACGCCCTGATAGAGAGTGACATTATCGCCTATTATGGCGGTCTCTCCTATCACCACGCCCATGCCGTGATCGATAAATAGTCCGTTACCGATAGTGGCGCCGGGGTGTATTTCAATGCCGGTAAAGAACCTGCCGATCTGCGATATCCATCTGGGCAAAAAAGGTACCCGCATCCTATGTAGAGACTGGGCTATCTTATGAAATACGAGCGCATGGATCCCGGAGTAAGTCAGAAGCACCTCCAGAAATCCGCCCGCGGCAGGATCACGCTCGAATATAACGCGTATCTCTTTCCTAAAGAAGATAGCCACTATAAGCCAGAATATAACCGCCAGCAAAACAATGTTCAATACAAGATACATGCATATATACATATAGCCACCTATCAGGTTTTGGATTCCAAAGCCACTACGGCATAAGCGGCTATAGCATCCCCTCTTCCTATTGAGCCCACACCTTCGTTCGTGGTCGCCTTTATGTTAACCTTTGATCTATCTATGCCCAAAATACCGGCTATTTTTTTAACCATCTTCTCTTTGAATGGATAGATCTTTGGCTCCTCGGCTATTATAGTCGTATCGATATTCCCTATCATAAAATTTTTCTCGGCCAAAATACGGGCAACTCTCTGCAGGATATCGCCGCTCGGCATATTCTTATAATCAGGGTCAGAATCCGGAAAATGCTCTCCTATATCGCCTAGCGCCAATGCGCCCAAAATAGCGTCAGATATGGCGTGCAGAACTACATCTCCATCAGTATGGCTGATCAGGCCCTTAACATAAGGTATCTCGATGCCGCCCAAGAAGAGCTTCCTCTCATCAACGAGCCTGTGTATGTCGTAGCCTATTCCCACCTTCATATAAGCACCTCTGCTATTTTTAAATCCTCTTTGGTCGTTACCTTAACGTTACGCGGCGAGCCCTTAAGGATCTTGATCTTCCCACCCAGGCGCTCTAAGACAGAGGCGTCATCTGTTACGTTTGAAATATTCCTTAATCCGCTTAAAGCTTTCTTAAAAATGCCATATCTGAAAGCCTGCGGCGTCTGCGCTCTCCATAGAGAGTCTCTGTCTATGGTCTTCTTCACGAAAAAGCCTTTACCGGCAAGCTTAATCGTATCCGTCACAGGTATGGCAGTAATGCATCCTCCAAATTTACAGGCTAAAAGCACTGAGTTCATTATATCGGAGTCTCCGGGAAATGGCCTTGCGCCATCATGGATCAGCACTATATCACACGGCGGGTCTATCAGATCAAAACAATTTTTTACGGATCCTGCCCTGCTGCTTGCGCCTGCAACTACCTTCACAACTTTCCTGATGTCATATTTACTTATTATATCTTTTATGCGTCCTATTGAATCCGGATCGGCCGCCACATAGATCTGATCTATGTAATTCGATGAGTCTAGAGCCTTAAGAGCGTATGTTATGAGAGGTCTTCCGGCTAACAATACGAATGGTTTCTTATCGTTAGCTGCAAGCCTCTTTCCTGAACCGGCAGCCGGAACTATTGCGGCAACCTTTAAGTTCATCTGCCCTTCCAACCGCCCTGCTGATGCCCCGAAGATTCTTCGTACTTCGCAAATATCATTCTGCCGGCGGAAGTCTGTAATACGCTCGTTACCGCTACTTTTATCACCTGGCCTACCATCTGCCTGGTATTATCCACGACTACCATGGTTCCGTCGTCAAGATAGCCAACGCCCTGATTATACTCTTTACCCTCTTTGGATATCCTGATCTCCATCATCTCTCCGGACAGCACCACCGGCCGTAAAGCATTGGCAAGCTCATTTATATTAAGGACGGTGACCCCTTGCAGTTCGGCTATCTTATTCAGATTAAAATCATTAGTGACGACCTTCCCGCCTACCAGTTGACCCAGCTTCACCAGCTTAGCGTCGACATCCTTTATATCCGGGAAGTCTTCCTCGTTTATTCTGACATTAAGATGCGAATCCTTCTGTATCTTGTTCAATACATCCAGCCCCCGCCTGCCGCGATTGCGTTTTAGCGAGTCTCCGGAATCGGCTATGTGCTGCAGCTCCCTCAAGACAAATCTTGGTATTACGACCCGTCCTTCTATGAACTTAGTCTGCAATATATCGGCTATCCTGCCATCGATGATCACGCTGGTGTCTAGAAGAATGATATCTTCACGCTCATCCTGCCTTACGAACTTAACATAAGGCACTACCAGGTTAAATTCGTCCTTGCCGCGCATAGCTATTACCATACCCAGATAGCAGAATATGAGTATCATTATTATCTGTAGCGACGAGAATAGCTCTATGCTCATAGGTATAAGTTTTAATACGCTCGTTACTATCCATGCCATGAAGAAACCAAATATTAGCCCAAAGACAGCCGCCGAAAGATTCCTTATGGAGAACCTTCTCATGACAAATTCAAATATAACTATGAAAGATGACCCGGCAAATCCGGCCACGGCACCGCCGATACGCCATATAGCTTCGAGATTGCCAAGGATGCCGCCTACATAATATCCGACTATGGTGCTCAATATCACAAAAAACGCCCTCAGGTATGATACCGTCATAAAATATGCCCCCCTTCTTATGCTCTATTGACCCCGGGGTTTATTTAAAAGTTTCCAGGGATTATTCTTTATATCCTCGACGAATGCCTCAAGATCCTGATGTATCTTATCTCTCGTCAGCAGCTTGCCTATAGTGCCCTCGCCGCTCTTCAGCCTATCGACTATTAATTTAACCGAATCTGTCAATCCGCTTAAGTTCTCAAAGACTTTCGCCATAGAGACCGGATCCTTGCCTACCAGAAGATCCCCGTTATTTAAGAACTTCTTTCCCGGAGTTCCGGGAGAGATCTCCATGTACTTCTCCCCCATAAATCCGAGAGTGCTTATCGTAGCTACGGCATCTTCTTCTATATTGACGCCCTCTCTCACCCATGCGTTAAGCTGAGCTTTGGTCTTCTTCTCTTTCTCATCATAGTATAGTTTAAGCCCGTCTATCTGTCCTACGCCGACCCCGGAGACCCTCACCGGCGCGCTGCCGCCGATGCCATCTACGAAATTGAAATCGACCTTTATGTGGTAGCCCTTCTTCACAAGGTTAATATCGCCTATCGAAAATACTATTATAAAAAGGATAGCGACTCCGATCATTATAAATACTCCCACCTTCAATTCAAAAATCTTCAGATCATCCATTCTTGAGCCTCCGTATTGTATTTAAACTAAGTGCTCGAAATCTATGCCTTCCGTTATCGGGCCCGTACCGGCGCCCGTGATGAACTGCCTGATTATAGGATCTTTTGTATTCTTTATCTCGTCAGGCGTTCCATCCACTATTATTTTGCCGTTATATAGCATGGCGACCCTGTCGGCTATCTTATAGGCGCTGGTCATATCGTGTGTAACGGCTATAGATGTCACATTGAGCTTTGTATGTAACTTAATTATGAGATCATTTACAGAGTCGCCCATGATCGGATCGACGCCCGTAGTAGGCTCATCGTAAAGCATTATTTCGGGCCTCACGATAATGGCGCGCGCCAGGCCTACGCGCTTCCTCATGCCGCCCGAAAGCTCCGAAGGCTTCTTGTACTCTATATCCTTCAATCCTACAAGGGCAAGGCTCTCCTTGACCCTTTTAACTATCTCTGCTCTAGGCGTATTCGTATGTTCGATCAACGCGAATCCCACATTCTCGAGAATATTCAGCGAATCGAAAAGAGCAGCTCCCTGAAATAGCATTCCGAACTTCATTCTTACAGCGCTGAGCTCTTTCTCATCCATACGTGTTATATCTTTACCATCTATCAGCACATGGCCCGAATCGGGCTTTAACAACCCTATGATATGCTTTAAAAGAACGCTCTTGCCGCATCCGGAGCGGCCTATTATAACGGTCGATTCGCCCGTCTCTATATTCAGATTCAGGTTATCGAGCACCTTATGCCCGTCAAAAGTCTTTGAAACGTTTATTATCTCTATCACGGAGCCCTCAAATTTTTACGTTAAAAAGTAGAATAGCGCCGTGAAGAAACAGTCGGACGCTATTATCAATATGAAGCTCGTTACGACGCTCGACGTAGTCGCTCTGCCGACGCCCTCCGCGCCTCCCTCAGCCCTCATGCCTTCATAACACGCTACTATGCATATTATGACGGCGAAGAATACGCTCTTTATAAGACCGGTATAGACATCTTTATACCTCAACGCCTGCCATGTCATCTTCATATACATTGCGTGCGTTATATTGAGCTTGTGAACGCCTATCAGATATCCTCCGAGCCCTCCTATGACATCGGCGTAAAGGGTCAAGAACGGTATCATTATCACGAGAGCCAAAAACCTCGGCACAATGAGATATTTTACCGGGTTGGTAGCCAGGGTTTCCAGGGCGTCTATCTGTTCCGTCACTTTCATCGTTCCGACTTCCGCGGTGATGGAAGCGCCTATGCGGCCCGCGACTATAAGAGCCGTCAATACGGGCCCGAGCTCGCGCACCATAGATAGCGCAACCAATGACGCAATGTATATCTCTGCGGAGATCTTCTGCATCTGATATGCGCTCTGAAGCGCCAGGACCATGCCGGTGAACAGGCTTATCATAGAGACTATCGGCAAAGAGCCGACCCCGATCTTCGACATCTGTTCGACTATCTGCTTTCCTCTTAAGGGCGGTATAGGTATCCAGAATAACGTCTCCCCTAAAAGAATGGAGGCACCTCCTCCATATCTGACAAACTCTACAAACCTTTTTCCTATAAGCTCGGCTAAATTTCTTAACATATATTACTTCCCCTGATTATCCTTCGACCCTGCTCAGGATAATGTTTCTAAGCCCTTGAAGGACATTAAAACTTATCCTTATGCTCCAGTCCAAAAAAATTACTGTTATCCGCGAACTTCACCTTAATACTGTCATTCGGATGCAGATTGTACCCAAGCTCAAATTGATCGCGCTCTCTAAGGCTCTCATCCACCCTGTCATCATTTGTGTATTTTTTGAATCCGACGTTAAAACCGCCCGCAACATTCTTGGTCATCCTGAATTCGCGTACATCCTGCCACTTGGCGGTCTCCCACCCATCCCAGACGATCGTATTTTCACCATTCAACACTTTAACGTGCTCAAAGATGCTATCTTTTCCTATGCGCCTCAAATCAATCTCGCCGCCCAGGACCACCGGTCCGCTTTCGCGGATTATCCTGGAGTCTTCTATTCTCATTATGGGGCCGTCGCCCTTTAGAGAGAGGCTTAAATACTCAAAATTCAATTCGCCTATACGGGCCTTTCGCATATCAATGCGTATATTGGTCTTTAAGTTTTTTATCGTTCCCTTGAGCTCAGTCTTTGAGTTCATAGTTCCGGAAACGTGTGAGCCGTAACCGGGACTGATCGAAGAAAGAACCTGCGGCATATTCATATTATCGGTCACCGCTACCATATCCATAAGATGCGGTTCACTCAATCCGATCTTGCCGTTCAGATAGAGCATATGGCCGAGATCGAGGTTTAAAACTTCCAGAACTTCCTTCGATATCCTGTACGACGCCTTCAGGTCAAAGAACGGCTTATAATTGACTATTACGTTTGTTGCTTCTATATCGCCTTCGAGACATTCGTCTTTTGGGTCTATAGAATTTTTTACGGATATATTTCTTATTACAACATCTCCGGCAATATCTACATCCCGCAGTTTGAAGTGACTTACTTTTACGGATATCAGCAGCACTCCGTTCGCGGCGAAATTACTCTCTATCTTGATCAGGCCAGACTTAGGCCTGAGTATCAAGCGGGCTATGCCGTTCTTAAGGCGTCCGTCAACCTCTATACTGTCTGATCCGAATATCCTTACGTAGCCGCGCACGGCGGCGTTATCTATAGCTCCTTCGAGCGTTATAAAGCCGGATAGCTCTCTGTTCTTGGTCTCAAAATCTATATCTATACGCGGCACTCTCTTGAAGCAATCGGGAAAGGCCAGATCCCAGATGCGGTAATTAGAGACCATGCTCTTGATCCAAAATATCCGCGACTTGTACTTCTCGCTGCCATTGCTCAATATCCTCACATCCCGCAATGCTATCGAACGGACTATGCCTCCGTCTATACTACCGATGGATATGTCAAGATTCCTGCCTAAGATGCCCTCTATCCTATTTTCGGCCAGGATCTTCAGCTCGGGAGCAAAGGCCTCTATCCTGCTCTCAAAGAACGCAATAATGCTTATTACGAGTAGGAATATAAGTGTTGCCTTAAACCGGCGTCGTGCTCGTATATTTCTCATAGAACATATTAAACCGTGATAAAGTCCAGGCTGTCGGCCTTTGCGGTCACACGCACTTTGGCGCCGTTCTTATAATTACCTTTTATGATCTCTTCGGCCAGAGGATCCTCCAGGAACCTCTGGATAGTCCTCTTAAGCGGCCTGGCGCCGAATATTTTGTCGAATCCGCGCTCTACCAGAAAGTCTTTCGCTTCCTTCGTCAGATCTATTAAGATGTGCTGGTCTTTCAGCCTCGACTCAACGTCCTTTATCTCAAGCTCGATTATCTTCTCAAGATCCTCTTTTGTTAATGGCCTGAAGACTATGGTATCGTCTACCCTATTCAGGAATTCCGGCTTGAATACTTTTTTTACTTCATCCAAGAGCCTCGCCTTCATAGACTGGTATGTCGTCTCCTCTTCCTGAGACTTGAATCCTATCGAGCCTTGCTTCTTCAGAGTATCCGCGCCTATATTCGAGGTCATTATGATGATGGTGTTCTTGAAGTCTACTTTTCTCCCGAATGAGTCGGTGAGGCGCCCCTCTTCGAGCATCTGCAAAAGTATATTGAATACGTCGGGATGCGCCTTTTCGATCTCATCAAGCAATACGACAGAGTACGGGCGTCGGCGTACCTTCTCGGTAAGCTGGCCCCCTTCATCATAGCCTACATAGCCCGGAGGCGCCCCCAGCAATCTCGATACGTTAAACTTCTCCATGTATTCCGACATGTCGATCTGTATTATGGCATCTTCATCACCGAACATGAATTCGGCCAGCGCCCTCGCCACAAGTGTTTTCCCTACACCAGTGGGGCCTAAAAATATGAATGATCCTATGGGTCTTCTGGGATCTTTTATCCCTGCGCGCGAACGCCTAACGGCATGGGCGATAACACTTATCGACTCATCCTGCCCTATAACGCGTTTATGAAGGCCTTCCTCCATATTCAGGAACTTTGCCTGCTCCTTCTCTTCGAGCTTTACTATGGGGATGCCGGTCCACTTTGAAACGATATAGGCTATATCTTCGTCGCTGACCTGCGGCTCTATCTTGCAGCGCGACTCTTTCCATTCTTTCTTTATGCCGGAGAGATCATCTTTAAGCTTTCTCTCTTCGTCTCGAAATTTGGCTGCCTTTTCGAAATCCTGACCTTTGACGCTCTGCTCTTTCTCCTTCTTTACGGTCTCCATCCTCTCCTCGATATGTTTAACATCGGGAGGAGCTGTCATGATAGAGAGGCGCGCCCTCGCACCGGCTTCATCTATCAGGTCTATCGCTTTATCAGGCAGGTATCTGCCGGTTATGTATCTATCGGAAAGCTTGGCGGCGGCTTCTATGGCGGCATCCGTAAATTTTACCCTGTGATGCGCCTCGTACTTATCGCGCAAGCCTTTTAATATCTCGATCGTCTCATCCACTGTGGGAGGCTCCACCATTATCGTCTGGAACCGTCTTTCGAGAGCCGCGTCTTTCTCTATATGCTTCCTAAATTCATCAAGCGTAGTTGCCCCTATGCATTGTATCTCTCCGCGCGAAAGAGCCGGCTTCAATATATTTGAAGCGTCTATAGCGCCCTCGGCACCGCCCGCACCTATAAGCGTATGCAGCTCATCTATGAATATTATGATATCCTCAGAGCGCTTTATTTCGTCCATTACCGCTTTGATCCTCTCCTCGAACTGGCCTCTATATTTTGTGCCGGCGACCATAAGCGCAAGATCCAATATTATTATCTTTTGGTCCTTCAATATCTCGGGTATATCCCCCGCTACTATCTTCTGCGCCAGGCCTTCGACTATCGCGGTCTTACCCACACCGGCTTCGCCAAGCAGAACGGGATTATTCTTGGTGCGCCTGGATAATATCTGTATAACGCGCTCGATCTCATTCTTCCTACCTATGACAGGATCGAGCTTATTATCTTTGGCCAATTTTGTAAGATCTCTACCAAATGCATCGAGGGCCGGCGTCTTTGCGTGAGAGACCTTCTGTCCCATCTCATAGCCCGGTATAGCCGAACCCAACAGGTTCATCACCTCTTCGCGCACTCTTTCAAGCTCCATACCTAAATTCATCAGGACCTGCGACGCGACACCCTCGCCTTCTCTTATCAATCCCAGCAATAGATGCTCCGTACCGATATAGTTATGCCCGAGAGCTCTCGCCTCTTCCGTAGCCAACTCCATCACCTTTTTCGCTTTTGGTGTAAAAGGAAGATCCCCTGAGATCACGGTGCTCGGGCCTGGCTGTACCAATTTTTCCACCTCTATGCGGATCTTATCGGATGTTAATCCGAAGCTTGCCAGCACCGCCGCCGCTACGCCCTCACCTTCTCTCACTAAGCCAAGAAGTATATGTTCCGTACCTATGTAGTCATGATTAAATCTCTTCGCATCCTCCTTAGCCAGCAGAATGACCTTCCTCGCCCGTTCCGTAAACCTGTTGAACATCGCCATAATAAAATATCTCCTTTAAGTCAATCTTTCGCGGATAAGTTCCGCGCGTTTTATATCGCGTTCGTTAGAGTTTAAAATTTTTCCTTCGAGCTTCTGCAGATGCGATGGCTGAGTCAGTATCAACAGCTCGTTCACCATGCGTCTGTCCAGATTCTTCACTATGCCCAGGTCTACGCCAAGCCTTATGGCCGAAAGCAGTGCGATCGTTTCATTACTCGTAATTATGTGGGCGCTCTTCAGCGTACCATATGCGCGCCACACCCTGTCGACAAGCGCCTCTCTGTTCTTTGTGGATATCGTACGTCTGGTCGTCTCCTCCCGTGCGATTATCTGATTTATTATCCTCTCGATATTATCTATCATATCCTCTTCGGTGCGCCCCAGAGAGACCTGGTTCGATACCTGAAATAGATTGCCGCTCGCTTCGGTGCCTTCGCCGTAAAGCCCTCTTATATTAAGCCCGAGCTTCGCTGTAGCTTGCAGTATCTTACCTATCTGAGCCGTAAATACCAGAGACGGCAAATGCATCATAACCGAGCCGCGGAAAGCGGTCCCCGTGTTGGTCGGACATGCGGTCAGGTAGCCCCATTTAGTGGAATAAGCGAACGATAATTTTTTGCTTAATTCCGTATCGATGGAGTTCACTATCCTCCACGCCTCCATGAGGTTAAAGCCGGACTGCAGAACCTGGATCCTCAGGTGGTCCTCTTCATTGACCATTATGCTGACTATCTCGTTGGGGTCCACTATGAGAGCTTTAAATTCTACGTCCTTAGCATGCTCCGGGCTCATCAGATGCCGCTCTACGAGAAAGAACCTGTCGACCTCGCTCAGGTCCTTAAGCCTTATGAAGAGCGCGTCCTTAAGATAACTGACGCTCTTAGCGGCCTCGAAGACCGCGTTCATGATAGATTCCTGCTGTTTTTTATCTGCCCAATGAGAGAAAGCGAGCTTGTCGAGATTTCTGGCAAGCCTTACCCTGGAGGACATTACAATATCAGAATTGGGGCCCGTGCCCTTGAGCCACTCGCTGTCTTTTTTCAAGAAATCGTCGATATTCACTTTCATTCTTCTTTGGCCTTCGCCTTCTTCTCAAAATCCCTGATCTTGTCCCTGAGTTTGGCCGCCTCCTCAAACTCCTCCGCCTGGATCGCCTTTTCGAGCTGCGCCTTCAGATCCTGCAGCGTTCTCGTATCTTTAATAGTCTTGCCGCCCCTCAGAGAGACCTTCCCTATATGGCGATCGGCGCCGTGGATCCTCTTCAGGAGAGGTGCTAGCTCTTTTTTAAAAGCTTCATAGCATTCGCTGCAGCCGAGCCTGCCTATCTTTCTAAATTTCTGGTATGTGAGGCCGCAGTTCGAACACGTTATGGTTATAGCAACTTCCGGCTCAACTGCGGTACCCATATCGGTGAGTCCGGAAAGAAGCTCGCTCAAGCCAAAGTGCTCTTCCATCTGTGCCCCTTTTTCACGGGCGCAATTCTCGCATAAATTCAGCTTCGTCATCTGCTCATTCACTATCTCGGTAAGATGTACGGTGGCCTCTTTTTTTCCGCAGACGTCACAGTTCATATTTAACCCCGCTCACCTTTGTGATCTTTTTAAACTCTTCCATAAGACGTCTGGTAATCTCTCCGGGCTTGCCGTCTTTGATCGGGCGCTTATCTATCGTTGTGACAGGAATGATCTCGGCTGCGGTACCCGTTAAAAATACCTCGGTGGCGGCATAGACATCTTCGATCTTGATCATCTGTTCGGCGAACCCAATCCCCATCTTCCCTGCTAACTCAATGACCGCGTCTCTGGTGATGCCCTCTAATGCGCCTACGTCTGCCGGCGGAGTAACGAGCTTTCCGCCTGATACTATGAATATATTGTCGCCGGTGCATTCGGCTACGTAATCATTATATGTCAGCATGATCGCTTCTTCCGTACCTGCCTTTATAGCGTCTATCTTGGCCAAAATATTATTCAGATAATTGAGTGATTTTATCTTCGGGCTTAACGCCGTTGTAAGGTTGCGCCTTGTCTTGGCGGTAATTATTGCCAGTCCGTCTCGATAGAACTCTTTAGGATATAAAGATATCTTATCGGTGATTATAAAGACTGTCGGAACCTTACATTTTCTGGGATCCAGTCCTAAGTCCCCGGGCCCTCTGGTAACGACCAGACGGATATAGGCATCTTTTAAACCGTTAATCTTCAGGGTTTCAACGACCGCTTTTATCATGTCCGCCTTAGCCATAGATATATTCAATTCAATCGCTTCGGCAGACCTGTAGAGCCTATCGATATGCTCTTTAAGCTTGAATACCAAAGAATCGTATGAGCGTATTCCTTCGAATACCCCGTCTCCATACAGAAGGCCGTGGTCAAAGACGGAGATCACCGCCTTATCTTTATCCACCATTTTACCGTTAAGGTATATAAGCATATTACTCCCAATTAGATCATATATAATATATATAATAAACGTGATTAAGTCAAATAAATCATTAGGAATTATGAAAAGTAAGTTTTAGGCGAGCTTGCCGTCTTTGAGGCGTATAGTTGAGTCTACTTTAGAAACGAGCTTTTCATCATGAGAGACTATCACTATAGTCATGCCGTTCTTTACTTTGAGGCCGAACAAGATCTCGTATATCGATTCACTGGTGCTTGAGTCGAGATTGCCTGTTGGCTCATCGCATAGGAGTAATTGGGGTTCATTCATGATAGCTCTGGCTATCGCCACCCTTTGTGATTCCCCTCCAGAGAGCCTCGATGGCAGATGGTCCGTCCGGTGCTCTAGGCCGACAGATTTCAGGACGTCGACAGCTCTTTTTCGTATTGTGTATTGCGTATTGTGTATTGCGTTAGAATTCATCAAGGCCGGCATCATCACATTCTCAAGGGCCGTGAACTCCGAAAGAAGATGATAGAACTGAAAAACAAATCCTATTCTTTTATTTCTCATCATTGCCCTCTCTCTATCAGGCAACTTATAAATATCCATGCCCTCGAGCAGGATCTTCCCTGATGTGGGTTTATCGAGAGCGCCCAGCATGTGCAATAATGTAGATTTGCCGGCGCCAGAAGGCCCGACTATAAGAACGGAGCTGCCGTTCTTTATCTCCAATTCTATACCATTGACGGCCCTAACCTCTTTGTGGCCTCTCCGGTAGATCTTATGCAGGTCCTTTACGACCAAGAAGTCTTTACTCATAGCGTAGCGCCTCTGTAGGATCGAGCTTCGATGCTTTATATGCCGGATATATCGTAGCGATAAGACTTATGAGCAGACTGGAGGCAACTATCAGCGACACATCCTGCAGCTCCAATTTTACCGGAAGCTTATCGATGTAGTATATCTCCTGCGGAAGATTTATGAATTTATATCTCTTCAGGCACCAACAGATGATCATGCCAAGACCCGTACCAATGGCAGTACCTAAAGATCCTATCAATGCTCCCTCGATGGCGAATATGGTCATGATATTATCGCCAGACGCGCCTATGGCTTTCAGTATACCTATGTCCTTGGTCTTCTCAAAAACTGTCATTATGAGCGCGCTCGCTATATTAAGACATGCTACTATCACGATCAGGGTCAGTATGAGGAACATGACGGTCTTTTCAAGTTTCAGCGCCGCTATAAGATTCTTATTCATCTCCATCCATGTCCTGATCGTAAATTCAGGGCCCAGCTTCTTCCTGAGCTCATTCTTTATGCTTAAGACATCAAAGGCATCGTCGGCTTTTATCGATATTCCGCTGACCAGATTCGGCGCGGCAAACAGGCCCTGGGCTTTCTTAATATCCAGATAGACGAGATTCATATCGTATTCATACATCCCGGAGGTGAATACGCCCGTTACTTTGAATCTCTCGCCCTTCGTATCGGACTGAGAGACTAGAGAGACGGCGTCCCCCGGCCTCAGTTTCAGTCTTGAAGCGAGCTCGCTTCCTATGATAATGCCGTCTTCTCCAAAATCTACGGTGCCCTTTGTGATGTATGTCTTTATCTTACTTACGCCCTCTTCTCGTACCGGATCTATACCTTTAACTATGACCCCCGTCACATTTTCATTGGACCTGATGAGCGCTTGTCCCTGGAGATAGAATGAGGCCGCTAATACATGAGGCGTTTCTGTTATCCTGGAGAGGATCTCTTTGGTTGGCTTCATGCCGTAGTCGGCCTCTACCACCATATGGGCATTAGTGCCGATCATCTTCTCTTTGAGATCATTATCAAATCCGCTCATGACCGCAATGACCACGATGAGCGCCGCTACTCCTACTGCGACGCCGAGTACCGATATGAGGCTTATTATGGAGATGAACTTTTCTTTATGTTTTGAGGTGAGATATCTTAGAGCAACGAAGAGCTGCCAACCCATTTAAATATTCTCTGATTTTAACTGCGGAAAGAGTATAACATCGCGTATCGAAGCTGAATTAGTAAGTATCATGACGAGCCTATCTATGCCTATGCCCAGTCCGCCAGCCGGAGGCATGCCATACTCAAGCGCGCGTACAAAGTCGCTGTCTATCTTGTCTTTCTTGTCCTTGACGCCTTCTAAGTCCGCCTCAAACCGCGCCGCCTGCTCGGTCGGATCATTTAACTCTGAATACGCATTGGCTATTTCCATACCGCCCATATAAAGCTCAAAGCGGTCTGTGAGAAGAGGGTTATCTCTCTTAGTCTTCGCGAGAGGGCACATCTCTCTGAACATATCGACGACAAATACGGGATGATTATGTGCTTTGGGCTCTATCAGCTCTCCTACTATATTTATTATTTGGGTGCGTGATAATTCCTTACCCTCTATCTCTATCCCCTTATCCTTCAATTTCTTTACCCAGTCTTCCGGCTTCTCCTCCGGCACTATCCCGAACTGTTCTTTCATAAGAAGGGCGAATGATATTCTTTCCCACTTTGACAGATCTATCACTTTGCCCTGATACTCAAAGATGGTCTTGCCGATAACTTTTTGCGCTAAGCTAGTGATCATATCTTCCGTCAGCTTCATCATCCCCGAGCAATCAGAATATGCCTGGTAGACTTCGAGCATTGTAAACTCAGGATTGTGACGCGTAGATATGCCTTCGTTCCTGAAATTCCTATTGATCTCGTACACCTTATCGAATCCGCCGACCAATAGTCTCTTTAAGAAGAGCTCCGGAGCGACCCTCAAATATAGATCCATATCCAGCGCTTCGTGGTGCGTCTTGAACGGCTTGCCTGCGGCTCCGCCCGGGATCGACTGCATCATCGGGGTCTCGACCTCAAGGAAGCCTTTAGTATCCAGAAAACGCCGTATCTCGCTTACTATGCTCGACCTGGAAACGAATACCTTTTTAACGTCGTCATTCATTATGACATCGACATAACGCTGGCGATATCTGGTCTCAACATCCTTCAAGCCATGCCATTTTTCTGGCAGAGGCCTCATAGACTTGGAGAGTATCTCCATCTTCAGAACTTTGATCGACGGCTCATTAGTTCTGGTCTTAAATGTTTCGCCTGATATGCCGATAAAATCCCCTATATCGAGATTATTTGAGAGCTCGAAGGCATCCGGGCCTACAATATCGGATTTAACATATAGTTGGATCTTGCCCGTAGAATCTTTTAGGTCGTAAAATTTTGCCTTGCCATGCTCTCTGCAGGCCATGAGGCGGCCTGCGATAGTAGCGGTCTGGCCGTCGGCAAAGTTATCGGTGAGCTCTTTTATGGAAGAGGTGATATCAAACTTGCCGCCATAAGCATATATGCCCTTACTATTTATGGCTTCCAGTTTTGCGCGTCTCTGCTTGATCAGATCGCTCTCTTCGTGTTCGGTAGTCATGCGTTTGATTATACACTACCTAAAGATGGCGGTCGAGTAAAAAGTGACAACTCTAAAGCCAGATTAGAGTTGTCATGATACCCCCTAGTGGCCTAACCGTTTAATCGTTATATACATGAAAACCTATGCGCCGTTTCGGTTTTTCAGGTGGGGTTAAAAGCTCTCTTATCGCGTCGAAAACAATTTTGAATTGATGATCATATTTTGTTTCCATTTCTTCTATTTTGCGCTTCAACTCTGTATGGCTGGACAATTCTTCTCTAAGATTAATAAATGTTCGCATGATTTGGATATTTACATGAATGGCTCGCTTGCTTTTAAGAACACTTGAGAGCATCAAAATACCATGTTCCGTAAAAGCATATGGCCGGGACGTTGAATGTTTGAGTGAATAGAACCGGTCACAATTTGTGACCAGTTCAGAAGTTTCATTCTTTGTGAGAATAAACATAAAAGGGCTTGGAAATCTTTCAATATTACGTTTCACCGTCTGGTTCAGAATTTTGGTTTTGACTTTATACAGCTTTGACAGGTCCCTGTCGATCATAATTTTACGGCCTCTCATGAAAAATATGGGATCGGTGACAGTCACTTTTTGGGACACCCGCTTAGAGACATTGAGAATCTTTTTAATTTATTAATGAATAAAGTAGAGCCGACAGCAATGGAACGACTAAACAGATCTTTAGCCAAATCTGATGTATAGTCAATCATAGCATATTGATTAGAATTAAAATCATTTTCGTAATCGTCGATGATTGTATCGGTTATACCCGAATGATATTTTTTATAGCTGCTGAATCTGTAGTCCGCAGGGTTGGCGCAAATTCCTGCTCGAACAGGATTATATTCTATATACATACCGCAATTGTATAAATAATCTTCATTTTCAATAGGGATACTTGTATACCTCTCTCGCCATAAAGGGCCCTTCCAGCCATACCTTTTTCTGCACCATGAGGTATAAAGCCACTTTATATACGACAACCCCTTTGAAAGCATTTCGTGTGAAAACGCCTGTATTACAAAATGAAAATGTGTGTTCATCACTGCGTAATGGTACAGATGAAATGGGTATTGTTTTTTTGCTACACTCGCAAGCTTCATGAAGTAAATGAAATCTTTATCGTCCTTTAATATGTGGGTGTCGTTTAGTGAGCGAGATATTATATGATAGAATCCGTTCTCTTCAATAAATCGTGCTATCCTGGGCATGATATCCTCTCTTTTTTTATAAACGTGCCTGTCCCAAAAAGTGACTGTCACTTTTAATTTCTTTTAACTTGTTATTTTTTACCCCCAGAGATTCCTGTCCAGGCTCCTGTATGAAATTGCTTCTGAGACGTGGTGCGCCTCGATAGTCTCTTTGCCGTCAAGATCCGCGATGGTGCGCGAGACTTTGAGGATCTTGTCATAAGCCCGGGCCGATATGCCGAGCTCCAAAATAGCTAACTTTAACAACTCCTCAGCTTCTTTATCAAGGACACAGTATTGCTCTAGATCTTTCGACTCAAGGTGCGCGTTAAAAATAACGCCGTCGGCCTTATAGCGGCATTTCTGTACCGCTTTGGCGGCGTCAACGCGTTTTCGTATCTCTTCGGACGCCTCGCCGCGCCTCTTATCGGTAAGATGTTCATATTTGAGCCGCGGAACTTCAAGGTGTATATCGATCCTATCCAACAACGGCCCGGATATTTTGGATAGATACGACTGTATCTTAAAGGGAGAACAGTGACACTCCCTCTTCGGGTCCGTGAAGTGGCCGCACGGGCAGGGGTTCATCGCGCCCACAAGCATAAATTTCGCCGGATACGTAACGGTATTTGCGACCCTTGCCACGGTAACAGAGCCATCTTCCATGGGCAGCCTCAATACCTCGAGAACGTTCCTTCTGAACTCGGGAAGCTCGTCCATGAATAGCACGCCATTATGAGCGAGGCTTATCTCGCCGGGCATGGGATTTGCCCCTCCCCCTATAAGCGCGGCGTCGGAAATAGTATGATGCGGCGATCGAAATGGGCGCGTGCCTATAAGAAATTTATCTTGGGGCAATATTCCGGCTACGCTATGGATCTGTGAAGTCTCGAGCCCTTCTTCAAGCGTCATTTCCGACAATATGGTCGTGAGCCGCTTAGCGAGCATGCTCTTGCCCGATCCCGGCGGGCCGATCATAAGGACGTTGTGACTGCCCGCCGCGGCTACTTCGAGTCCGCGCTTTACATGCTCCTGCCCCTTGACGTCGCTGAAATCTATCCTGTACCTTGAATTTCTCTTGAAGGCCGCTTCAACATTCAGCTCCTCGGGCCTTATCGATAACTTCTTATTTAAAAAATCGACCACCTCCTTCAAAGTATTAACGGGATAGGTCTCGACACCTCTGACTACCGCCGCTTCTTTTGAGTTCTCTTTGGGCAGGATCAGATATTTCTTTCCCATATCTTTTATGGCCATGGCTATCGGGAGGACCCCTTTAACGGGCTTCACCCTGCCATCCAAAGAGAGCTCACCTAAGAATACATGATGCTGTAATAGAGATGAGTCTATGACATCTTCCGTAGAAAGTATCGCCAGCGCTATAGGCAGATCGAACGACGCTCCCTCTTTTCTTATATCGGCAGGCGCTAGATTGACTATTATCTTTTTGGCCGGAAAAGAGAATCCGGAATTCTTTATCGCCGCTTTGATCCTGTCGCGCGATTCCTTGATCGCCATATCCGGTAACCCCACTATATTGAATCCGGGCAGGCCTGCGCCTATGTCGGCTTCGGCCGTCAATTCGTACGCGTCTATCCCGACCACACAACTTGAATAAATCCTCGAAACCATTGGCCCGCTCCTCATGTATTGTTATTTTCTACAGCATTTTCTATTAACTCTATGGATTCCAGCTTGCGATCATAGGTCAGCTTAATAGAGACAATATCTATACGCCAACAGGCATTTATCAGCCTGCGCCTCTTCAGGTAAAACAATGCGTTCTTTATAATATGTGCCTGCTTTACCCTTGTTACCGAAAGGTATGGAGGGCCAAAAGAAGAGGTGGTCCGAGACTTCACTTCGACAAAGACCATTATGCCTTTATGCTTTGCGACGATGTCTAACTCACCGAACGGAGTCCGGAGATTTGATCCTAAGATCCTGTAGCCCATCTTCTTTAAATAAGACGAAGCTATCTCTTCTCCGATACTTCCTACCATCCTCTTCTCGCGGCCCACCAGTTTAACCTCCGTACGCTTCCAAGACGAGCTTCTCTATCTCGCCCATGACCTCTTTGTTAAGAGGCACCACGGTCTTATACCACTTACCGTCCTTGCCGGCTTCCGAAGGCATGCTTACGAAAAGCCCTTTCTCGCCCTCGACGACCCGCAATCCCTTGATCACAAAGCTGTCGAGTATTGAAAGATCGCAAAACGCCTTCGTCGCTCCAGTGCCGTCAAGCTTATGAAGCCTCGACACTTCCAACTTCAGGTCTTCCATTACCATTACACCCACCTCCTTTCTGTCTCCATATACTATAAGACGGAAAAAGCGGGCAAATTGTTGCAAACTATTTTAAAATAATTTTTTTCCGACGGGAAAACATTTTAGTTAAAAACGAAAAAGGAAGATACAAGGGGTTGAATCTTGTCCAACATGTGGTATACTTTATTGTAGAAGAAGAGAGGAGCTTAACCTCTCGGGAGTTAAAGGCGGCGGTTCTTCAAAAGAAGAGCTGACCGAGGTTGCTCGATAAAAAGAACAACCTACCGGAATCGGCCAAATCACCCTAAAGAGGGAGACAATCGAAAGATGAGAAGGCCGGTTCTCCAGAGTCCTCTTCCGGAATAGAAGGTTGAGCGGCCCTTCTTCTTTTTTTTATGGGGGTTTTTAAAGCCTGCTCTTGGGGTCTTTGTCGAGGGAGCTTAATATACGTGACGCTTCCTTCTCTCCGCCATTCTTCCATGCCTCATATATCATAATGAGCATCTTTGTAGACTTGGCATCCGTTATCCACTTTATACCTAAAAGTAGAGTAGCGGTGAGAAATTGTATAAAATAGCGTTGGAATACGAAAGAGAGAATAAACGAAACGATCGTCAAAATAAGATAGAGATTTATTTTTTTCATAACTTCGGGCTTCCCTTTTTTGAATGTTTTAACCGACTCGTGCGCCGATACCGCGTTATCCAGACAATCATTACAGCACGCTATATGATCCTCAACCCTCTTTCTCTTCTCACCGGTCAAGGCATTACTCAAATAGTCGGCTAATTCCGATTCTTTAGGGTGCGCCCTCGTCTCCTGTTTCAAGTCTGTCATATCTTACCCCCCTTAGCGCTTCTTTAAGTTTCTCTTTTGCTCTCTTTATATAACTCGAGACCGTGCCTTTTGGCACGCTCAAAAATTCGGCGATCTCATGATATTTCTTATCATGAACAAGATGCAGCTTTATCATGAGCTTCTCATGTCCGTCGAGCGACTCTATCGCCAGATCTATCCTCTCTTCCATTTCAGCCCTTGCCAGTTCATCATTCGGCCCGGGGATACCCGATGGGAATATCTCATTCAGCCCCTCTTCATCTATTTTATGATAGAGCGGTATGGTATTCCGCAGCTGTCGCGTCTGGCTCGACCTAAAATGCTCCATGGCCGCATTTCCGGAGAGAACGGCGATCCAGTAGGATATATCGTCGCGATTTGTAATGTTTGAAAGCTTACCGTTCTTCCAGATATCGGAGAATATATTCTGTCTTATATCTTCAATATCGTGACTGGATACGTCGAGGCCATATTTTTTTAAGCGGTTTTCGATAGATACGTAGACTAAGCCGGAGTACTTCTTTACGAGGCCGGACCACGCGACAAGGTCTTTTTTAATGCAGGCTGCTATGAGATGCCGGTCATTCTTTTCGTCCATCTTCTTCCAGATTCTTACCGGTTTATTGCTGCTGCTGCAGTGTCTGTGACGACGTGACCATCTGCGGAGTACTGCCGGAGCTATAGCCCGTCAACTTTGATCGTAACGCTATAAGCTCTACCGCGTCTTCGCTTCCCGTATTACTTGTGCTAACGGTCGGGCTGGCTGTGGGAGCTTCTACCATCTCAGAGGCCTGTTGAGTCTTTAACTGGGCTGCCTTGTAAGCCTCAAGATTCTGTATAAATTTATCAACACTGTAGCCGGATGTGGAATTTATATAAAGCGATATACGCATCAGGCACTCTACATAATCAACGTTTGTCATAATTTGGTTGGGTTCCGATATCCCATAGTATGATGCAAAAGCATCTCGTATATTGTGAGCTGCAACCTCAGTATTTACCGACGAGACATACTCATTCGCATCCGGCGCAATGCCCTGGATCTCAGCGATCCAATTATAAACTGAATAGTACGGATTGTCCATCATATATCCGGCCATACCGCTTAGCCATCCCTTGTATTCGGAATTAGAAAATACCTGATTTCTGGAATATACACCGGTGTAAGCGGCGTATACACTCCTCAAATTATAGGATGAAAGCGCCGCATCCAGGATCGGCAGCTTTTGTATTTCGTTCTCAAACTTCGCTATGGTGTAGCCGGAATTACTATACATATAGCTTGCCGTGCCGGAGATTATATTACGGTAAGCCGTATTGCTGAAGACCTGTTGATTTGTCGCGATTCCGTAAATGGTGGCAAAATTAGATCTTAAATTTTTGGTCGCCAGAGAACTATCCAGACTTACCATTATGGGCAGTGTGCCGGCAAACTTTGCCGGACTAAGCTCGCTTGGATTCTGGATCATATAACTCGACAGGCCCGCGAGCAGATCGCGATAAGCCGCATTCGTCAATGCCGGGTTGGAAGCATTGAATAGCTGGTCCGTTGCCGCTATACCGTATACGGTGGCGAAATTGTTCCTTAGCGCAGTCGTATCTATAGCATTGTTTATATTCGTCATTTTTGCAGGCTGCTGACTTAAGATGTCGGTGAATGTCGCGATGGTATAAGATGGGTTGTTTATCATATAACTTGCCATCCCCGCCAGAAAATCTCTGTATTGTTTGTTAGACAACGAAGGATTGCTTGAGCTAAATATCTGATCTGCGATAGCTATGCCATAGACTGTCACAAATTCGTCCCTTAAACTATTAGTACCTATAGCAGCGTCTATCTCAGTCATCTTTGTGGCGATCGAGCCCAAGCCTGCGAGATAGCTCGCCTGGTTATATCCGGGAGCGTTCACGACGCCGGATAAGAAGTAGTGGTAACTTGAGTTGGTAGCCGGGTTCTGATTAGCTACTGCGACACCCGATATTATAGCTATGGAGGCCTTGTAAGAATCGCTCGCGGCAATGGCTGTATAGAGGCTGTAGGAATTGGCGAGTTCAGTTATGAACTTCGCCTGATCGTAGCTGACGCCACTGGGAGTAACGAACTGCACGATACCGCCCAATACTGAGAGATAGTCGTTATCGGTCATCACCTGCTTAGCTACTGTGATGCCGTACATTGTAGCAAATTCATTCTCATGGCCGGTCAATGCTATGTCGAGAGCCGTCATTTTTGTGGAGATGGTGTTTAATCCTGATAGATAACTCACCTGGTTATATCCCGGGGCGTTTACGATGCCGGATAAGAAGTAGTGGTAGTTTGAGTTGGTGGCCGGGTTCTGATTAGCTATGGTTACACCGGATATGACTGCGATGCTCGCCTGATAAGACGGGCTCGCGGCAATGGCCGTATAGAGGCTGTAGGAGTTGGCGAGTTCCGTTATGAACTTCGTTTGATCGTACGCTATACCCAACAGGGATACCTTAAAGAACCCGTTCTGCGCCGTAAGCTGGGCTATGAATTCGGAAGAGCCTCCTGTGGCTGTAACAGTACCTATCTTATTCCAGACGGTGTCAGTCATTTTTGCCTTAGACCATATATCGTACGCATAACCTGATACAGATGAGAATGTTATCTTCGCAGTGTCACCTGAGGGCTGGAATGCCGTGATCTGCGGTGCCGGTACTCCTGCAAGGCCATCCGTAACGACGAACTGCACGATACCGCCCAACACAGAGAGATAGTCGCTATCGGTCATCACCTGTTTAGCTACTGTAACGCCGTACATGACTTCGAATTCAGTCTCATGGCCGGTCAATGCTATGTCGAGAGCCGTCATTTTTGTGGAGATGGTGTTTAATCCTGATAGATAACTCGCCTGGTTATATCCGGGAGCGTTCACGACGCCGGATAAGAAGTATCTGTAATTTTCATTTGTAGCGGGGTTTTGGTTAGTTGTGATTATGCCGCTTATTGTAGCTATGTCGCGCTTATATTGGCTACTAGCAGAGATCTCGCTATAAAGGCTCGATATCTTGAGTAATTCATTCACCCACGCAGTCGCCGTAAGCGGCGTGGTGGCTGCCTGGTTAGCTGCGCTATTAATATATGACGCGACGCCCGAAGTCGCCCACATATAGCTCTCGTTGGTGAAGAGCTGGTTTGTGGTGGTGATGCCATAGATCGTGGCGAACGCGTCTCTTGCGCCCGTGTTAGTGGCGAGCGCGGTATTGATGCTTACCATTACAGGAAGCTGTTTTGCGAATGTATCGGCGGTGAGCTTCGTCGGATTGGCGATCATGTAGCTCGCTAATCCCGAGAGAGCGAATCTGTAAGAGTCGTTGGTG